>Ga0131853_10001846_pt1 | contig 37836 bp, 34 predicted proteins | sample TergutLab28metaG_FD_92764 | JGI IMG/M metagenome (GOLD analysis project Ga0131853, IMG submission 92764) | Labiotermes labralis P1 segment gut microbial communities from Petit-Saut dam, French Guiana - Lab288 P1 (version 2) (version 2) | ecosystem: Host-associated > Arthropoda: Insects >... | reverse complement strand
TTTTTACCCCCCCCCCAAAAACTCTTTTTGTTTAACCTTTGTCCCGGGGGGGAGGGGCCGCGCCCCCCCCCCCCCCCCCCCCCCCCCCCACGGGCGCGCCCTGGATCTCATACCCAGCTTTCCAGTCAACAATATAAAAAACAGTTACTAGTTCTTTATACCTGACCTGCTTCTGTATTTCAACAGTCTTATCACTTTATCTCCAAACTGTCTCCATTTGTGTATCTGCCGATAGCATGGCTAAACACAATAAAGACGTTTGCGGTTGTCCTCGGCCAGTCCAGGCATGTGGCGGAATAGGATATCCACGTTCGTTGCAACGTCTTGCTTCCATAACTTTCCACGTCATTATAAGTTATAATATAATAATAATAATAATAATAATAATAATGTGTATAGTTTTTCTGAAATTGTGGTACTGCATGATACGAAGTAGGTATTGTTCCTTCCGTATTCCTAGGATAATGAAATTCAAGATGTGTTGATGAGCTGCGTGTACAGCACGTATGAGGAAACCTACACCGAAATAAGATGCTTTGCAGGCATATACGTAGATTGTAGAATAATATTAAAAACGAATTCACGAAAATAAATTTTGTTTATATAAATTGGTTTGAACTGACTAAGAATAGATTCTAACTTATAGATTACGAAGCTTCCTGTCTTTCTTAGTCTGACTTCTTTGTATATTCTCTGTAGGTGTAGATGTTTATTGTTGCACCTGATCACATCCAGTGACACACATTTACACTCGGTAGGGCTCCTCTGGATAAGGGACCAGCCCGTCGCAGAGATCTCTACCAGCACACCACACTCGCAAGAGACAGACATCCATGCTGTCAGTGGGATTCCAACCCCGCAATCCCAGCAAGCAAGCGGCCGCAGACCCACGCCTTAAGACATCGCGGAAACTTCGAAGCATAAATAGGATGGGTAATTAGTTGATTGTGGCTTGCCTGACGAATGAAAGTCCCGCGCATCCTAAGCATAAGCTATGTACAGGCATCTTATACAAATAATTAAAACATACAAAATATTTTAACTTACTCCCTGCAATAAAGGCAATGGAATTATCAGTTATAATTCGGACGCTTCTTTTTCACTAGTAGAACCTGGCGATGAGAAAATGGTGGAAGAGAAATGACAGTCCCTCTCATCGTGAAGGTTGCTAATGCCTTGGAGTTGTAAATCCATTAACAGTGACTCCTAATTAGTAGGGGTTTTTTTTAACAATCCAAGACAGTCGAAGCACGCTTACTCTTACAAAGTTCACTAGCTCCTTCATTTACACCTGAGGGTAATTTTAAGTGCAAATGACAGAGTACTTCCAGTGCAATGAGATGTGTTCATTGTATCTTCATTAGAGATGGTTAATAATACTATCTAAAGATGGTAGTACAAGTCGAGAAGACACAACTGCTGGTCAACAGATGGCAGAAGCAACACTCCTGCTCATAGTTTAAGATCCACTTTCGTATACTCAATGTTCGCTAGCCTAAAGTTCACGATCCGGCCCCCTCTATATCGAATACACTGACACAGCTTAGGCCTTGTAACTGACACCAAATCCGTCTTGTGCTGTTCTTAAGACATTAATCTCCAAGGTTCTTCCGTTATTCAGATCTCTACCGTGTGATACTTACAGAAAGAAGTCAAATGTATTAACATTTTCGTTACATTAATATTATTCCGGTTTCAGTGTTGTTTTCATTATCTATTCCATTTGACGATTTAAGAACACTTTCGTATCGCATCTAACAAAAGTGCGATTTCCCATTACCGTATTTACCGTACCACAGGAAATTAAATTAAACCAACAATAACGGAGTAACATGAAGACCCTGTCATTTCCACTTCCTCCCGTTTGGATCCAAATACGTTCCTCACAACTACGTTCTCGAGGGTCCTCAACCTGTGTTATTCCCTCCACCTTTGAGCCCTGTTCTGAGCCAGCTGAATCCAGCCCAAATCTGCACAAGTTATTTATCGAATAATAATGTTGACTTTTTTTTCAGTCCGCAACTTAAGTTTTCCAAATTGTCTCTGCCCTCTTTATTTTCTGATCAAAGCTTTGTTTGCAATTTACGTCCCCGTCATGCGTGCTACCCGTCCCGCCTACGTCATCCTCCTCCATAACTACAACATTCCTTCAAGAGTAAAATTGATCACTCAGGATACACTCAAATTTTAAAATTATGTACTAGAAGTCGTCTATTATTGGATTATTTCCTAATTTAACTACACAATATTGAATATAAGCCTCCATCATTTCAGGCACAAAACTCCAACGACCTCAGGGTCACATATGTTTACGTGCACATTACACGCTATGACCCCGTCATTCGACCTTCTCTCATTCCCCATTGACGTGATAATCTTTAAAAATAACCTCTATCAGAAATGTGTATAGTAACAGGGAGAGGTCTAATTACCATGCACTCGCCTGCCGGTTAATGAGTACCGGCGCACGATATCCGACAATGACCCACATCTCTTGTCTTCTGTCGCAACATCTTCGGCACCATCGCTAACGTTGCGGAACGTCCTTTGAACATGGAAGAATTTGCAGTACAATTCATGAATGACAAAATTATAGCAATGTGAACAACAGTTAGAACAATGATACCTTTGGCGCTACGACGGGCTGGGCATTTGAATAGGATGATACAATGAATGCATATAGAAATTTGGTGGAGTAATTTCTTAGAATATTTGCATTGTAAGATCGAGTTGGGGATAGGAACATAACAGTGGGATGAATGTTACGAAGACAGATTGCATGGGTAGGGAGTGGATACAACTGGCTGAAGAACGCGTCCATTGGGGTGTTTTCGTATCAGCGGTATCGAAACTTCCGGTTGTGCTACTAAGCATTCACATTACAGGCCTGGACAGGCCCAGAGGGTTTCAGGAATTTAAGGTTCCCAGATTTCGTGACAACGGCACAGGATAGTGGTAGGGTTGTCAGCCTTACGCACCAGCCGCCTTTACCCACAGGAAATACTCCTGGTACTCATTTCTGTTTGAGGCTGAGTCGACCCCATGGCCATAGTGCGATCGGAAGGATTTTATGTCTATGAAAAATCCACTGACACCAGCTGGGAACGAACCAACGACCTATCGATTTGTAGCACAGCGCCTTAACCACTGTTCTACCGCGGTCACCTTGTATCTCACGTTCATGACAGCCCTGATAGTATAGTGAAATTGTTTTGTTTCTCTTCCCCCATCATATTAAAAAATGGCACGAGGTGGCGCAGTTGGCTTAGGTCGCGGGTTCGATTCCCGACGGTGTCACTGGAACTTTTCATTGGCATAATTCTGCCGGCCGCACTATGGTTCTGGGTTCGACTCAGCCTATAAATAAATGAATACCAGGAATATTTCCGGGGGGGGGGGGTAAAGGCGGCCGGTGCATAGGGCTGACAACTTTACCACCTACACGTCCCTTTGTCATGAAATGCGAGAGCCTCAACCGCATGGAAGTCTCAGGCCCTGTCCAGGCCCGTAATGGGATTGCTGTACCTTTACCTTTACCTTTACCATATTCAAAACAGAGCCGGTTTAGTCTAGAAAGTATAGTGACATGTAATTTTTTCTTTCTCCGAAGGGTCCACACCAACTTCAGAGCCTACCAGCATGCTATTCAGGGTGTAAAAGGAGCAATTTCTACTGGTGTAAAGCTACCGGAGAATAAAGATAATTACTTCCATCTGGTGTTGAGTATAAAAATATTTGGAGCTATATCTCCATTCCCCTATTCATCTCCACAGTATTGTGTTTAATTAAGTAGCCGGACAACTTTTTCTAAACTTTACCCGTTGATTTTCAACCACACCATGCGGATATGGGATGTATTTCTCAAGAATGAAGGCTGGCGAGACCTAAAGTTAACCACTCAAATTTTCTGCAGTACCCAGGTTATAAAATTATGCGAAATATATAGACTAAGGTTTGGGGTTTCCTTGGAGGTAGTTATAACATCGTGTAGCCTGCATTGGGTGCCAACATTCTGCGAAAAAATACTGTCCGTCTCGGTCAGCAGGATCATCCGAAACGTTGGTACTTAGCTGCCAGAACACAAGGTATTGTAGTACAGAGCAGCAAGATACTGAAATGGAAATCATACATACACACGCACGTATGTATCTACGTACGAGTGTGTATGTGTGTATGTATGTATGTATGCATATATGTGTTTATGTATGTAGAGTAAGGGAGGGGATTGCCGGATACCATTTTGTTTTTGAAAGTTTCTGGTATGTCAGAATGATTAGTTAAAATATTTTTTACCCAAATATAATCTGTTGTTCTTTATTTAGTAGCCTGAGAAGGACCAAGAAGAGTAGATAAATATAATCGAAGATATAACAATTTGAGCAAGGGAAGTGCAAAATAGTCTTGTGGAAAAGTGGCTGGTAATGTCGGATACTATCCGACGTTACCAAGCAGGATTGAGGAATGTTAAGAAATAGCGAAGGAAGATAATAATAAGGCAACACTTCTACAGTGAAATTCGGGGAACAGACTAAATTCCACTAACACTCATGCATACAATAATTGTTATTAAAGAACCCCTTTATAACGCAGCTAAAACGCCAATCCGACGTTTACCTTTGAGTACGAGGATTTTTAGTTGTTTCCTTTGAGCCGCTCTTATACCAGTTTCGTCTACGTTGAAAATAACTGAAGGTGGATAATCATGACCAGGAAGCTATTTTTCGTGCAAATCAAAGAAAATACCCACTTGTTCCTTGTTGAATCCTGTAACTCTGGCAATGGATTTTCTGTTGGTTGACGCAACGACAGCTTATCGCTGTGCCATTTCGTACAACGTTTGAACCAATCTTTGCGTGATGCTTCTTTGGCGATTGAAAATGGGCTGGGAGTTTTATTCTGCACAGCTAACTGGAAAGCTAGTCTTCTAACATCGGCTCGAGTGCATCCGAAATATTTCCGCTCAATTAATAAGATATATTCAACAACCTTCTCCTCACGTGCTAGAAGAATGATAGGCTTACGCACAAATTTCGACTGGGTGGCTTGCAAAGGCTCCCAACTTGAGCGAACGTAAGCGTATAGTGTAGAACGAGGCAAGTTGCATTTTTGCAACTGCTATATGTCCCATTTCTTTGCTACATGCCGCCTTAATTGCTTGCATCGTGTTTTCCGTGTCCCATGACTTCAAACCCGATCTCCTTGAATTTTACTTGTAGACGTCTTGAAGGAGCAATGCATCAAGTATATCAACCCTGTCCTTCTCCTTGTATTGAAAAGAGAAAATCATAGTGCAGGACTTCAAACAATGTGTTATTTATGTAGATATCTTTGGATTCGCAAAGCGTTTATGGTTGTAATTTGTTCCAAATCCAGTAGCCCTCGTTTCCTGAAATTATTTAAACCTTCTTAAGGTGCTGAATTTCAAGCAGCACCTGTGACTCCTCAAAAGAAAGACCAACTGACATGTGGCAGGTTTGTCGGAAAATGTCCGAAATTACCGCTCTCTGCTATCCGACATTTACGGTCACCTCACGTCTACAGTCTGAATCGTTCTTAGACAAAACCTACTGGCGCTATTAACATCAGCTACAGTGCATCTGACAGTTAAAATCATGCTCTTTCGAATGTAGTATACCGAAATGCCACAAATTTAACAGTAACTGCGTACTTAAAGAAGGTCTGCTTGCCTGCAAAAACTTTGATTTCTTGCAAACACACAAATGGGGCTGTACGCTGGATACAACCCACTTTACCAGTATGTCGACAGGTCACAACAGGTTTTTTTTGTGAGAGAAGAACTTAGTTCACACGCTTTTTGTAAAATTGCAGCACCAGTATCGCCGAGACGGGGGTATCCGGAATTACCAGACCTATCTGGCAATCCCCTCCCTTCCTACTTCTATGTGTGTATGTATGTTTGCATGCATGTAAGTATGTATATACGTATGTATGTATGTATGTATGTACGTACGTGTGTATGTATGTATGGATGTATGTATGTGTGTGTATGTATGTATGGATGTATGTATGTGTGTATGTATGCTTATGTGTATTATGTACGTATGTATGTACGTATGCGTGTATGTAAGTACGTATGTACTACGTTTGTGTGTGTGTGTGTGTGTGTGTGTGTATGTATGTAGTATGTATGTACGTATGTGTGCATGTATATGTATGTATGTACTATGTGTGTATGTACTATGTATTATGTATGTATGAATGTAGGTAGGTAGGTTGTATGTATGTATTTATGGATGTATGTACGATGTATACATGCACGTGTATATGTTTATTTGTACGTATGTACGTACGCATGGTTGTTTGTTGTTTGTTCGTAAGTGTATACATATGTGTGTGTGTGTGAGCTTATGTACATATTATGTTTGTATGTTTGTACGCGCGTACGTATGTTTCTGTATGTATGTATGAATGTACCTACGTACCTAAATATGTATGCATGCATGTTTGTTTGTTTGTTTGTTTGTTTCGTACGCATAAACAGGAGATGAAATTAAATGGAATAAATAGAGTAACGCGTAGCGAGGACTGAACTGATTTACAAACGGGATGTGTTAGTGGTGTTCACTGCGTACAGTTGCCATTCGCAGATATTTATGGACCACTTTCAATTTTTTGAATGACAGACCACACACCGACAAAGCTGGCTCAAGAGATAACTTTCCTGCTTTGTGTTCTGGAGGTTCCAAATTCAATTTTCGGCCAGCACACCAATCATCCTGAGGTTTTGCGTGGTTTTCGTCACTCCTCTTTTAAATACCAATTACGACTTAGCATCCCCTCATACCCCTGGTTAGTGCACGGAGGCTCTTTCATATCTTTCCAATTTACTGTCCGCTAACTACTTGAACACTATATATCATCTGAGCAAGTCGAGCTGTTTTAAATAAATCCTGAATCACGAAATGAACGACAAAACAGACAATGTTGATCTGTACAGCGGCTTGTTTTGCCAACCACTCCGTGAAGTATTTGTGACTCACTTAGTCTCAAGGCTGTGTGTAGCCCATTTAAGAACTGCCTGTCCACGTGAGAGCTGTTGTGAGCAAGATAATGAACCTTCGGGTTCTCAAAAGCCGAGTAATTTCTTAATCAGCTAAGTGGCTGTAAGCTTTTGAAAGAACATTCGTTTCCAAGAAATAAATTTGTTCACTAGTATAGAAATATCTTATTGTGAATTTTAATGAATTGAGTCGTTCTATACAAGAACATGCAGGATTATTGTCTTAACTCCTTGAGACCTCAACTTCGTGTCAGCCATACTTAAAAACAAAGTTACTACATCATAGAAAATACATTGCATCTCCATTACAAATACCAGCTGCCTAATGCTTGAGGGAAAAATCTATTTTTATATCTTACGTCATGCAAAATATAAACACTCTCTGTGGCCAAAGTACAGGATATTTAACCATTTTAAGACCGACTACCTACCCCCCCCCCCCCATTTCCCGCGAAAAAAATTTGTTTGATTTTTTACAAGGTTCCCAAGCGTTTCTTTCTGGTTTTTCTGATAATATGAGCTTACAAGTACACATGTAGATTGACTTTCGTCTAGGTCATGCAAAAAACTTAAGTTATTACACCACAGAAAACACAAACCCTGTCCACTACAAGGGCCAAACTGTTAATGCAGCTTAGGTAAATAAATGTATTTTTGTGAAATAAAACGCATAAAAGTAAATACACCGCATGGGCAATAGCAGAGTTCTGAACATTACTGCGGGTGGATACATATAGTAACCATTTAGTTTTAAGTTTTCATGTTAAAGGCTCAGGACAGGGACAGGCAGCGGACACTTGCAAATGATGCAGTAATGAACTTTCGGGTTCCTTTAATTGAGGAGAATTTATTGACTAGCTTAGAACCGGTTGGCTTCTCAAGAAGGACTCTAGTCCATGGAGTAAGGAATAGGTAAGTAACGTTAAAAAGGGTGTTGTATTTACAATAACCATTATGTTTGGAAGTATTACGTGCTTTGTTTCCAAATCCTTCACGTATCTGATTCATAACCACTTAATGCCCGACATTAGCATAACCACTTAACTAACGCAGAGACACGAAACCACAGCAACAAGTAACAAGGTTTCATTCTAATAGCCTTGCCGCATGTTCTTGCATATTCGTATCTTTCAATCTGCATGAGATAATGGGGAAGTCCAAGCAAAGCGACCAAGTACAGGGAGTTACAGAAGACAGAATATTACACAGACTTACACTCTTCAATATACTCTGCTTCCTTTCGTAAGTTCAACGAAACCCGTGTGTCGCATCAAGTACAAATTTTTATAAGTTAATCTACAGCAAACTGTACTTCATAAATAGGAATACATTTGTATCTGAGCTCAATGTAAATTAATTTTTTATTTACCAACGTGTGACGAAATTACTTCGGCTCCACACTTTTTTTATTTAGACTCAAAATATCAGGACCTGAGAAGCAGAAGAGCCTAAGTCCAGTTTTATCTTACTTGAGATAATGCGTAATTTTTCTTACAATTTCATGCTCTCGCACATGCAGATTTTTGTAAGTCTGAATATTGTCTCAGTGTAGCTGGACCAAGAATTAAACAACAGTAAGAAAAATGACGTATTTACTCAAATAAGATAACATTTGACTAACACCCGTCTCCATATCAGGTTCAGGTATTTATTTCAAACTTGTTCAGAAACTTTTTAACTTCAATTTATCAACCAACGAATGCACATATAATTTCACATAAAACACTTTTAAAACATTTTAAAACACTCCGACATTTTTCGATCTTGTCAGATCGCCATCAGGGAGCTTTGTTCCTTGCTGAAGTTATGTTACAGTATTCACAATTCATTTCGTATTTGCAAACGAGGTGTTGTGGCAGCATATCATGTTGTGTAGGAATGTGTTGTGGAGCAGTGGCTCGGTGTGCTTCGTACAAAGCCACTGCTCCACAACACATTCCTACACAACATGATATGCTGCCACAACACCTCGTTTGCAAATACGATATGAATTGTGAATACTGTAACATAACTTTAGCAAGGAACGAAGCTCCCTGATGACGATCTGACAAGATCGAAAAATGTCGGAGTGTTCTAAAATGTTTTAAAAGTGTTTTATGTGAAATTATATGTGCATTTGTTGGTTGATAAATTGAAGTTATTCTACAAAAATGCACGGTGCTACAATAAGATTTAAACTTTTTAACGTCATATAAATTAACTGACAGACCGCCAGAGAGGAGCAAAACTATGAACGACTGTGTATAACCTTCATACAAATGAAGACTCGAAAGGATGCACGAGTGTCTTTCCAGTTTATCCATTTATTTATTTATTTTCCAATTCATTTATTTTTCGCAATACTTATCCCTTCCACGTGATGTATTGTCTACCATCTTTTAATTCCTTCTTCGCACTACCTTTCTTGCTTTATTTCCACTCATCCCTCTTAATTGATTAATTTCTTTACTTTTAATTTATCTTTTTCTTACACTCTCCTTTCTCTTCACTTTATCAGCCTCTTCTGTCTAGAATGAAAGCATATCCCCCCCTTCCCTTTGCTTTTCGTCTCTTACCTGGCCCTCTCAACACACACACACACACACACACAAATACATACAAATAAGTCGCGTGCGATTGATTATGAAAATAGTTGTTTTGACCCTAGCTCACCTTTGTAATTCTCTGAGACATGAAAACAACAACGTCTCCCCTCTGACTCCATCACAATCTGGAAGCCAATCGTTTTGTAAAGGCATCACGTCCTTTTCTAACAGCCAAAAGCAAAGGGTGAGTGGAGCACAAAAAGGCGACAATAATGAAAAAAATAAAAGCCACCAGTCACTGTCAAATTTTCGGCACGAAATTCAATATTAAAATATTTATTTATTTTTGTAGAGTTTAATAAAGGGGTATGTGAGCCGGGATAGCTCATTCACTCTAGTGACTAGACTGCAGACCGAATGACAGACGAATGGTGTTTCAACATGCTGCAGCGATAAGTTTTTTTTTTTTCTGTTTTCCAAAGTGTCCAACCCGGCACCGGGACCAATTCAGCCTCTTTTTCAACGGGTAACGAAGGTTCTGTCCTTGAGGGTAACAAAGAATCGGCGCCCAGAAAACAGTAATCGTAATGTTCATTGCCGTGACAACATCAAACACTAGGACATAGTTAAATAACCTGGACATTGGTTCTGAAAGGGAGTCGGAATAGCGTAGTCGGTTTAGCTGGACAATCTCGGGTCCGAATCTCGATACTTACTTACTTGCTTACATACTTACTTACTTACTAAATTACTTAATTACTCACTCACTCACTCCATGGAGCAGATTTCTTCTTGAGAAGCTAATCGGTTCTCAGCTACACAAGATATTCTCCGCATTTTATGGAACCCGAATGTTCATTACCGCATTCACAAGTGCCCGTCACCTGTCCCTATCCTGAGCAACACCGATCCAGTCCATGCCCCCCATCCAACTTCCTGAATATCTTTCTTAATATTATCGTCGCATCTACGCCCGAGTCTTCCTAGTTGCCCATACAAAACAACAGGCAAAATTATAGTTCTGTGTATCTTAATCTTTAAATTTTTGGATAGCAAATTGGAAGACAAAAGATCCTGCACCGAATGATAGCAAGCATTCCCTGACTTCATTCTTCTCTTAATTTCTTCCTGAATCGAATTATGATTCGTTAAGGTTGTTCCCAGACATTTTGACTCTTCCACCTTTCAAAGGGACTATTATCAATCTTTATATTGTGACTTCTTCCTGCAATCTGATCTCCAGATATGACCATGCACTTAGATTTATCAGCATTTACTTCTAGTCAAGTCTCTCTACTAGCGATTACTAAACCCTCTGTGTTTTTCTTTATAGCACGTCGTTTCCGCCCAATACGTTAACATCACCCCCATAAACCAAAAGCTGATATGTACCAGTAAATTTCAAGCTCCCCGTAAGGGAAAGAAATTTTCTTCTTTTTCAAAACTTCCAGACCGGCTCTGAGGTCCCCCCAACTTCCTATTAAATGGGTGCCGGTGATCCTTCCTGGGGGTAAAGCGGCTGGGGCTTAAAGTTAACCACTCATCTCCATCTAGAGCCGAGGTGAAGAATGGGTGGAGCTATATTTCTACCTTCCCCCCCATATGCCACCATTGCGAAGACAAAGAAAACTGGTTCCGAAAGTTTGTGCTTTACGCTTTCCGTACGAAAGCGTGTAACAACGAGCAGTAATGACCTGCGGTACACCCAGCAACACTGTAACTGCATTTCGCTCACGATTCCACACGGCTCTGTCTACCAGCTGGGGAGATCTGCAACACTACATAAGCGTGTCTTCACTGAAGACCTTGATGCCGATAGCAAGTAAAATACGAAAACGCAGGCTAAGTTACTAGGCCCATGATCTCGACGGCCGGCAAGGTTACCTGCTGAGGACCGCTATTACATTCACTGAGAATTAATTAGCGTATCTTCTATACACCTACACGATTCTTAATTGCAAATTTTAATTCATAAAATACTGAACTAAGGAAACAAATCAAGAAATAAACGTAAGTATTCTGGAGGCGCTGCTGTATATTTTGCATATCCTAACGTGTTCACAAAATGCAAATTTTGCATTACGTTTATTGTGCGAATTAGAATTTACACGGGACAGGCGCAGACTTTTGAGGTAAATTCTCTCAAATTCATAGTAATAAAAATCTATACTTGTAGAATTCATACTCCGACATAAACATGTTACGTAATTACTAATTTATAATGCAACTTCCTTGTCTAGTGACGTAATAACTTTTCTCAGAAAAAAAATGCCGATTTTATGTGGTTTCAGAACCTCTCCTTACGCCGCGATAGCTCTATTCGTTATATTAGGATTCGACTGTGATCATGTTACCTGAAGACAGTTTTCAAACTTGGGAAGTAATAAAGTAACAAACAATAGCTTGAAACACAATTTGTAAATCTGAATGCTTAAAAACTTAAAAAATGTGAGTTATTAAGCCATGTAATCATATGTGGCCGTGTATTATAACATGAGAGCTCTCGGTGCATATGTATGTATGTATGTATGTATGTATGTATGTATATATATATATATATATATTATATATACATACATTCTTGTCCGTGAGACCGGGAGATTTATCGCATAGAAGGCCTGTATTCGGCGGGAACCCCGTGACAGCTGCCGTGCTCTGGAATATGTTAACATAAACATCCTGTACATTCAACTTATATTTCTACAACATCAAATGTGCTAAATGTGTACACCTGATACAAAGACATTGGAGGTGCAGACTCTAAACGTTCTCGGAGAGGATGACCCAGTGCTAATGCGACTGCAATTGTCAGACGTGCGGGATAAAATTTGGTCATGAGTTTCAAAAGGGGTTCGATGCCACGACTGACCATCAGTTGCAAGCCGACATGAAGTTGAATTTCGATACTGAAGGAAATCGTTATGGTCGATATGTTTGTATTATCAGAGCGAACAACCAACACTTTGAACACTACGCATTCATCTATCTTCTGCAACATGATTCGGCCGTTTGTTTAGGCAATCATCAAGTAGAATTACAAAAACAGTAACAGATAATTATACTGAGGTGGAGACCTCCCGTTCACAGTTATGCTCTCAAATACACAAGCTGACTATTATTCCCTTAAAAGGAATGATATTAAAACGTACATAATTGTAGAAACAATTGATTAAAATGCTATTATTATTATACGATATGGATGTCTCTTGTCACAGGCCTTTTCTTCCTGGTACTTCTCTTGAACCAGCGGTGATCCCCACCGCTCAGGCTTCAAGCATCACACTGCAGTACTTTCCGTATTATGTGTGATGTTACAAGCATAGCTGTCTTTTGTAGCGAATCTATCGAATGTTTTTCTGCTATAGTTTCCATATTTCTCCTTAAGCTTCTCGGTACTATTCCAGTGGCTCCAATTATTACTGGTACAATCGTACATTTCAGGCTCCACATTCGCTGTATCTCTATACATAAACTCTTGTATTTTAATTTCTTTTCCGCTTCCTTTTGCACAACATTTCTGTCTGCAGGTATTGCCACATCTATCAGTGTGCACGTTATCTCTTTATTGTTTTTAATTATTATGTCTGGCCTATTTGCTCTAACTTCTCTGTCTGCGTGTAATGCCTTTTTATTATTATTATTATTATTATTACTGAATTGTAGACAGAAGAGATTTCTTTATTTTCTATTCTTTTCTACATGTAGTGTGTAGCGGGTATGGCCTCTTCCGTCTACAATTCAATAATAATTGCATTTTAATCAATTTTAACTACCATTGTATAAGTTTTAACTGTATTCCTTTATAAGGAATAATAGTCAACTGAAGTATGAAGAAGAACAACTGTTAAAGGGAGCTCTCCATCTCGGTACATTTTTCCTTTCATGTTATTGTAATTCTACTTGATGATGGCCGAAACAAAAGGCAGAAACATGTTGTAGAAAAGAGATAATTGCGTGGTGTTCAAAGTGATGTGTTCGCTCCGATAACAAAAACAGATATCGATTAACAGACACAACGGGATGACGATAGCAAAAAAATCGACGTGGGTTTTGGCAGAATTGACTGTGTGACTCGATGCCTGAAAGTCCAGGTAGTTTTCGGCAGAGTGACAGAAAAACTAATTTCCATCCAGGTCGTGAAGTTGTCCATATGTACACCATTACAAACTTCTGCACTAGATGGAAGTAAGTTTGATGTTTGTGTGACTGTGCATCACTGATATAATAATATGAACAGCCATCTAGATGCAACAATGATAATTTTATTAATAACTACAATCAGCTCAACATGTTTCGGGCGAAAGTATCGCCTAAAACATGTTGAGCTGTTTGTAATTATTAATAAAATTATCATTGTTGCATCCAGTTGGCTGTTTATGTTATTATGGAAGTAAGTGTTCACCTTCATACCACGGCCGCTTTACGTCAGGGGAAATCCCCGGTATAGATTGAATAGGAGGTCAGATGGACCTCAGAGATTGTCTAGACTCTTTCGAGATGAGAAAAGCCTCTTGCCCTTACCGCGAATAGAAACACCTTTCCTTTGTTGTGAAAACCCTAGCTTAGTCACTACACCGACTGAGCTATCCCGGCTCTTATACTGATTTCCCAGAAACAGTTTCTCTACTCGCGCGAACGCCGAACAAAAGCCATGAACTTTTATAATAATAATTTTCCCTGCAGTCTGAAATAAGAATAAAATTAATATACGAGTAAATTTTTTAAGCAAAATATGCAAACAACTAAAGTCACTAGCACAGAGGCGTTTCGGTAGAACCGGATGTAGATTAAGATTTGTTGCCCGTCATGCACAATTATACCTCACATCCTCACTCATACCTTCACCCACTGTTGTAATTAATTCAAATTACAAAAATCCTATTTGCTTACTCTAATTCGCATAAGCTACAACTTCTTGGCAAACAGTTCTAAGGCAGACATACAGCACATAACGCAACTGCACTAATAATTGAACTCCAATATGAAAACATCTGTGCGAAGTAAAGCAATCCCATTACAGGCCTGGACAGGCCCTTACGCTCCAGGAGGTGAGACTCCCAGAATTTCTACACGATCGGTGCATGAAGGTGGTAAGGTTGTCAGCCCTAGGCACCGGCCTCATTTCCCCCCAGTAGATATACCTGGTTCACATTTCTATTAGAGACTGAGTCCACCACAGGGCCATAGAATTAAATGATTGAAAAAATTCATTGACCCCGTGGGGAAACGAACCCTTGATCTTCCGGCTTGTATTACAGTGTCTCAACCAACTGTGTCACCGAAGTAGCTTATTGTAGATACACAAGCTACAAAAGCAACATTCATAATCAAATTTGGATTGCCTGTAGGTATTAGGTGGTCACCTGGCTATCGGTCTCTAACGCGGCCAAGTTCACTCATGCATCTTATTGCTTATGCCCTGGGCAATACGAAACAAGTTAGCACATGCCCACAGGAAGAAGCACTACTGGCACATTCGCCTAGTCGCAGCATAGCAACCAAGAAACACTGGTGACCTTGATAACCAAGGTAAAAACAAAAACAATCTTAAGGTTACTTAACAAAGTCGTTATCAATGTATAGTGGGTAGGTCTACATATAAAGTTTGTCTTATTTTTGTCTATTTTCATCAAACATGTAAAATTTTTGACAAATTGTATTTAAAATTCCCAATAACAATTTTCATACAAAATCTGGCCATTGGGAGCCGAGTTGTTCCTTGGGGCGGACAGACGGATGGATGGACGGGCCGACGAAAGGACAAACGCACGATGAAGTTAGTAGTCGCTCTTCGCAAATCCTTTGCCAATACATCTAAAACTTCAACACCTTAAGAAAAAGCATAGTTCATGAGCGTCACGGAGAGAGCGTATAATGGATTGCATTATTGTAAAATTCGGTCACATAACTAAGTCACGTAAGGTTAGTGAAAATTATAATGAGTGGCACAAGGAAGCCGCAAGATTACAGGTTGCATGGCTGAATACATACTGCCAATGGTGAAGAAAATAAGGTTATAGTAGGGATAATAGAAGCATATGCGTGCGCACACACAACGATGAGGTCAAGCTGGCAATTGTAACTTCCTGTGACAGTAAAAATCAGGTTAGCTTTGCCAGTTTCCTTGACAACTTTCATTTCAATGTCAAAAATATGCAGGCCGCGTAGAATTTTGTTCGTAAATGAGTTGTGACATCACGCACATCAACACATGAAGGTGAATTAGCACAGCTTGTTCGAAAGTCGTTAATGACTGAGAGACTGGTCCATATTTCATCACCGCAAACCGGCAAAAAGAGGTAAATTTTTTTATCATTCCCTGCACAGCCGTCAACGGATGCACCAACAAAAAATATCGTTTTAACTTGGCAAATGTCGTTGAGGGGTTTAACCGCAAGGCACTAATGAAGACGAAGAAGAAGGAGAAGGAGAAGAAGAAGAAGATGATGATGATGATAACAACAACAACAACAACAACAACACTTCCTGCATCGGAATTACTCTTGTGAAGCTAACGATCGCTCACCTGGTCAAAATATTTTCCATTTCTTACGCAACGCTATGGTTTTTTGTTGCTCTGTTCCCACGATCCTTCCAATGAGTGACATGCCTCACACCACGGAGATATTTTCTGGTACTCAGAAAATGAGCAAATCCTAACATTATTGCACTTATTTTCAAAGTCGGAAGAGGGAAATAATATGTTTTCCCTCCTTTAACATAACAAAATCCGGAAACTACTTTCAGAATGACCGGAAAAGTCTTTCAACCTGTCATTTTTCACGGGGCCCATTCGATGCCCCCCAGTGTATTGTATGTTTGTCATATAGATACAATTTTGAGAACACGTGGGTAAAAGGGATGAAGTTATTTGTTTCCTTTCTATCCATTGTGAAAAACAATTTTGTAAACTTTTCTTCCAGAAACCATTCCTGTCCTTCAGTTTTGATACCGTTTCCGCCTTCAGAAAATGTCTGCCTTTTACGTAACCGAAAGGGATTTAACCGCGTACAAAACAGTCCTGCACCGAACTCTGTTCTCAGGTAGATAAATCCAATGCACACTATTACATAGGGACCGGGATAGCGCAGTCTGTATAGCGACTCGCTACGGGCTGGAGTGTACGGGATCGAATCCCGGTGGGGCGAGATTTTCCGCACCAGTCCAAACCGGCCCTGGGGCCCGCACAGCTTTCTATGCAATGGGTGCCGGGTTTTTCCTTGGGGTAAAGCGACCGGGGCGTGACGTTGACCACCCATCCACATCTAGCGCCGAGCTTGAAGGAAGAGTAGACCTATTCACCTACTCCCACTCTGAGCCTTCGTGGCCTGTTCTAGGGTGAATTTTTACAATAATTTTTCACTATCAGCAACGATTTCTCCACATACGTAAAATTTCCAAAGTGGTCCCTGCCATCGGGAGTTTCTACCAACATCTTTTAACCATTTATCACCTCATTCACTTAAGCCGCATGCTTCGTCAGAACATCCTCCTTCATTTGATCACCCTAATAATATCCGGTGAAAAATGCTAGGTATACATACTTTTATTACGTAATATTATCCACCCACTCCTTTCTTTCTCTTTCTTAGGTGAAAATATCTTCCTCAGCACACTCTTATCAACGTCTTCCTCAACACACAAAATATATCAAGCACTACTCAAATTTAATCCGTTCCAATAATTTTCGTGGATTTAATTCTGATTTGATTCTGTTGTTCCCAATATTTTAACCTTACCAGAGTTCCAAAGAATTTATTAGTTATGTTTATAAGAACTTGTTATTCTTTTGTCCTGTGCAATGATTAAAATATATGACACCGTAAATTATGGTAGGCCTGGATAGCCATAGTGCGATCGAAAGGATTTTATGTCAATGAAAAATCCACTGACACCAGCTGGGATCGAACCAGCGACCTTCCTATTTGTAGCACAGCACCTTAACCACTGTGCTACCGCGGAGCGACTCGCTAAGGGCTAGACAATTCGGGGATCGGACATTCCACACGTTTAAGACCGGGCCTGACGTCCACTCACCATCCTGTACGTGGGTACCGGGTATCTTTCCCGAGGTTTAAGCGGCCAGGAAGTGGCGTTGACCACCCACCCCCATCTAGCGCCGAGTTTAAAGAAAGAGTAGAACTATACTTCTACTCCCCCTTTGAGACTTAATGGCCTCCTCTAGGACGAATTTTACCTTTACTTTTACCTTTACCTTTACCGAAAATTATGACAGAAAGCCACCTTATCTACAATAGTACACGTCGTATTTACCCATGAGACAGAAATCTTAAAACGCACCGCCGAACCACACTCAACTAACACAGCAGCAACTTCCCACCTTTATATACTCGTGAATGTATAGCAGTTATAATTACGTCATGCAAGTGGGTATACAGAGACACATTACACCCTGCACGGTAGAAGGTTGCAGTTGCAACTCAGATCACACGTGCTGTTCACTGTTTTTAACTGTTATTTTTGGCAATGAACTTTCACAAAGAACGCAACTCCTGTGCTTCAGTAATCACGTCCGTTTACTTCCCTTTCTTTCAGATTGCTGTGAAAAATTGCCACCAGCGTTACATACGAAATTAACATTCATTTTCCGGAAAACGTGTAGGCTTATTTCTCTTTAACCAGGAGAAAAATTAATACTTGCAGGTTGGACGTTGAAGCGAAAGAGCGCAGAGCGTTTCTACTCTGTTATTGCAAGCTTCTGGTATGCAACTGTTTGATGGGTCTAGATTCTGTTAACAGACTCTCACACGTTCAGCCGGTCCAAGGATGAAGCAAGAGATCGACCCACTTAACCTGCACTCTATTGCTGTACCCGCTCTGTATCATTAAACCATGTGGTCTACACAGTGCAGATACGAACAGAGAACGTTTTTATAGGCTTTTGAAAGAAAGTGAAGGCGAGGAACAGCGACGACGACAGCGTTGCTTCTACGACCACGATCTTAAGTCATTTTTGTTGCACCAGTGCCTCGCGGACGGAAGTTGCAACTGGACTCATGCTGGGGGTATCGCTAGTTGTCATGCTCTGTGCTCTGAGAAGCTGCCATGTTGGTGTGGGAGGCACCAGACATCGTGACAACAACAGTGAGTATAACTACCTCACACGCTTTGCAACCAGCAGAGTTTTATGCTCACGATAACATTAATCAGGTCACAATGTATACCCAACACGTTTGTGGAGCCCCACAACATGCTTGCATTTATACACTGGACTGGGCTTAATACTCTTTTACCGCAGTACCTCCCAGCATACTCGTGCACGGTGCTTGTTGCTTATTACTGTTGCTGCTACTACCTCTCCTTCTCCTCCTCCTCCTCCTACTACTCTACCACTACTACTACTACTCTACCACCACTACTACTAATACTACTACTCTACCACCACCACTACTACTACTACTTCTCTTCCTCCTCCTCCTACTACTACTACCACCACCACTGCTGTTGCTGCTGCTGCTTGCTAGAGGCAGGAAAGGATGAGACTGTAACATTGAAATTGATCGTAAAGAATGAGGATATGAAAACTGATTGGATATAACTGGCTTAGCACAGGATCCAGTTGTGAAACACTACTAGGCAGCTACTACTTGAGAGTGGGAGTGTAACATTTAAATGTATTGTAAGCCAACAATATGAAAGTGCAGTGAGTTGAACTGGCTCGGTATAAGTTTTAGTTGTGAAATACTACCACTACAACACCACCAACACCACCATCACCACCAACACCAACACTACCACCAACACAACACCACAACCACCATCACCACCAACGCCACAACCACAACCAACACCAACACGACCACCAACACCATCGACAGCAACACCACCACTACCACCACCAACACCACCAACACCAGCACCACCAACACAAAACCACCACCATCACCACCACCCCCAACACCAATACTGCCACCTCCAACACCACCACCACCAACACCATCAACACAACACCAACACTACCACCACCAACACCAACATCACCAACGCCGCCACCACCACCACCAACAACAACACCACCAACACCAACACCACCGCCACCACCAACACCAACACCACCACCACCATTATTTGAGAGAGGAGGGTAAGGATATGAATGTAACATTCAAGTTGATGGTACAGGAAGAGACAGTGCAAGTGAATTGGATTGAATGGCTCAGAATAGGTTACAGTTGCGGTCTTCGGTGGACAATACTACTACTTACTAATTTTATGGTCTCACAATGCATAACCTATGCTATTATGCAATTATGCCACCGCTATTTCTACTACTACAGCTACAGCTACCATTCGCATCATTACAGCAACCATCAGCAACAGTAAGGGCCAGATGAAGGCTATCACAATCCATGTGGAAGCATGAGGCCCCATCTATGGCAGAGAGTTCTGAAAGGGCCGGTTGTATTTCGGATTTTGTCCCGAACATACCCTGTATCAGCATTTTTTCATTGCCCATGTGCGTTGTCGGTTCAGAAGAAAGCTTTAGTAGATCCCCAGTGGTGTGTGTGTGTGTGCGTGTGTGTGCGTGCGCGTGCATGTGTGTGTGTGGAGGGGGGAGGTGGTGGGTGAGTGGGTGGTTGGGAGTCCAGGACTAGCATATATCTTAAATAATTCGTGTGTGGAGATGTGGACTAGATTGAGCTGGCACAAGATGTGTTCAATGGATGGTTTCTTTGAACCCGACAATAAATATTCGGTTTACACTAAAAACAACGGGGAACTTTCATGTCTAGATAAGCCAGGAAGACAATGGAGCACGAAGTTGTTAAAATCATGTTGCGGGGATTCAGTACCACGGACAGGGTTGCACAACATCTTCGCAACATAACCTCGACACATCATACTATAGATAACACATTTTAAGGCTGTCAATAATTTTTAAGCTCTTAATAAATATATTAATATAAATGTAAATGGGATCCCATATAAATTGACGATTTTGCACTATACGTACCAGCTTTTTTCAGTTTTTGTGAAATGGCCTGATGATGGCCGTTATGGCCGAAACTAGTAGCCTCTAATATAATAAATATATTGTGGTGTTACACTGAGTACATATATAGTTTTATTTTATCATTGCACTTCAAACACAACGGGGTGTCCTCCACCAAAATTAGCTTCGCAACTACTGTTTCTGATCTTCAACAATCTTTAAAAATATTGATAAGATTCAGTGTAGGGCTATTTGCCTATCCGTAACTCACTACAGTGCTGTCAGTATCGCATATGACAAATGCAGGTCGAGATGTAATATCTTATGTCTTAATCCTTACCCCATAAAAGTGCGTTTCTGAAGTTTATATTGTGAGACAAGACTTCTCTGTATTTCCTATAACAACAAAACATTACATGAGTTGGTGTGATTAAAGTCGCTGGTATTTCTGTTTGTGAAATGTTACTAGTTTATAAGAATATTGTTGCATGTTTATGTTTCATAACCTTAAGTTGCCGTCTTGGTTACATCTTCGTTGCTACGCAATGTGAATGTCTATCAATAACATCAATGACTTTTTGTCCAAGCTTCCTAAAGCACAGGGTGTTCAAATGAAAACCGAAACCAGACCCATGGCAAAATCAACGGCCATACATTTAACTTACTGCATATTAGAGTAGGTGCTGGACACGAGCTCCTTAACCCAGCAGACATGCCTGATTTCGACGGGACAGAAACAGCGCGAAAACTTATTCTGCAGTTCCTATGACATTTTTCATACAATTTACTCTTCGTATACGAGGTCGTTTTCTTTAATGAAAATCCTCTGTATTGAACTGTACTTCACACTAAGTAATAAAACAAATTTACATTACACTCTGCTTCACACGTATGTTACAGACGGAAGATTAAAATGGACTGTGTAACTAAAACGTGAGATGACGCAATGTAACGAACACGCAGCGATAGAATTGGTGGTTTGTCAGTCATGTAGCTTCCGTTAAACCTGCTGCGCAGTACCGGCAATTTCTAGACAGGAAATTCAAAAACTAAATAACAATCTGTTCACCAAGCGGCAATCATGTCTTTGAGTTGAAAGAGGTCTTTTCCATCACCTACGCTAATATGCGCTAAGTTGTGTTATATATTATATATTATTATATGAGGAAATTTAAGGCCATTAAGCTTGCCGTGGGTCTGGGTTCGGTTTTCAATCGAATTTCCTGTAATTGCCTACCACGCACATTGCGTGGTCTAATATGTGCACTGCCAACTGCCGCTCAAACGGTTAGAATCCCACTCGCAGTATGGCAGTACGTCTGCTTTCTTCCTGTGCGTCTGTTGTTCTGGGTCAATCCTTCGTCCAAGGATATATAAACAAGATGCATAAATAAGATACAGCGCCCAAAGACAATAAGATAATATTTTGCAATACACAGACACAAAATCTTGTCACGAATCCCAGCAGAGGATCGACACCAAGAAGGATGGGATGACTGACTGGCCGAACGGCTGTCGTATCGTGACTCTGACTCCGGTTCTAAACAGTACGAGGCACTCGTCTACGACCTACGTGTATAATATTACTTTACCGTATTTCAAAATGCAGTTCTCACCGATTCCTCTGCTGCTTAACAAATAGAATACATGGCGCAGAGTCCTTGAAAAGATGACAGTTTTTCTGCTGGTAAAGAAATTCTCACCCTTTAAAGAAACGCCAAGGTTTATTACCGTGTTCACGAGAATCCGCTTCTGGAGTCTATCCAGTCTGTCCCATTCCGAGGCCCTGTCTAACATTCCGTAGTCCTCTAGTGTCTTAGTCCCGCGCCCTACTCTCTTCCTTGAGAACCACCCCTTGTCGGCTATGCACCACTGCTTATTCAGTGTACTTCCCAGCTATGATCCATATGTGCAAGATCATCTTCTACGTCCGACCCTTGCATGGTGACTTACTGATTCCACGGAGTAGAGTCCTTCTTGAGAAGCTACACTGTTCTCAGCTGGACAAGATATTCCCCGCATTTCATGGAACCTGAAAGTTTATTACCGCATTCACAAATGCCCGCCACCTGCCCCTATCCTGAGCCACATCGATCCAGTCCATGCCCTAACACCCCACTTCCTGAAGATCCATCTTAATATTATCCTCCCATCTACGCCTGAATCTTCCCAGTGGTCTCTTTCCCTCAGGTTTCCCCACCAAAATCCTGCATACACCTCTACTCTACCTCATATGTGCTACATGCCCCGCCCACCTCATTCTTCTCGATTTAATCACTTGAACAATATTGGGTGAGCAGTACAGATTATGAAGCTACTCATTATTTAGTTTTCTCCATTCCCTTATTACCTCGTCCCTCTTAGGCCCAAATATCCTCCTCAGAACACTACTATCAAAACACCCTCAGCCTACGTTCATCCCTCATTGCCATGGTGACAGAGGTCCAAATTAACATGAGAAGAGTGTCGATACTTCTAAATATTGTGTTTTTTTATGTGTTTGTTGGTAGAAGGAAGGAGAATTACAAACAAAGGACAAAAAAGCAATACAGACGATGATACAGCAATACACACATGGAAAAGCTAATGCATTACATGGAGACTTCAACGAACAGTACAAAAAAAAACAGTGGAGAGTAATAGCTGAAAATCCATTAAAATTCCTGCGGAGATGTTCGTCGCTGCTACTACGGCTGTCTGGAATGTAATCGAATCTGTTCCGTTGAAACATTTTATTGTTTATTTTTTTGGGTGGGGCATATGTTGATTTTTGTTTTAGTTTTATTCTGAAGTTAAAAAGAGGCCGCAAACTAGGATTATATTTCCTGATGGATAAAAGCGGATTCTGTGGATCAGTTTTCGTGATCAGCGTGATTCTGTGGTGAGTATGTCTTAACTCCACCGCAGCAAATGCTGCATTCTTCATAGAATTATTCAAGCAAAAGTTTTAGTAAAGTAGTAACGTGTGAAACTTGGTCATTGACAATGCGGGAAGAAAGGAAACTGAGGGTGTCTGGGAACATGGTGTTGAGGAGAATATTTAGACCTAGGAGGGACGAGGTAACGGGGGAATTGAGGAGATTGCATAACGACGAGCTAAATGATTTGTATTCCTCACCCAATATTGTGCGGATGATAAAATCGAGAAGAATGAAATGGGCTGGGCATGTGGCGCGTATGGGTGAGGAGAGGGGTGTATACAGGGTCTTGGTGGGGAAACCGGAGGGAAAGAGACCTCTGGGGAGACCTAGGCGTAGATGGGTGAATAATATTAGGATGGATCTCCAGGAGGTGGGATGTGGGTATATGAACTGGATTGGGCTGGCCCAGGATAGAGACAGGTGGCGGACGCCTGTGCGTGCGGTAATGAACCTTCGGGTTCTGTGAAATGCGGGGAATTTCTTGACTAGCTGCAAACCAGTTAGCTTCTCAAGAAGGGCTCTGCACCATGGAGTGAGTAAGTATTAAAGTAGTGATATAAGCTGACTCGTATATGTGTGAAACATGGCTAACTTTTAGGAAAAAATAAATTACACGCCTTTCAAAACAACGTGTTCAGGAAGCTATTTCGACCCGTGAGAAATGTAGAGGTACTTTAAATTATTACGTACGAACAACCTTGGGATTCATACAGGGCATCTTATATTGCTTGTTACATGAACTGTAGGAGACTATGATCGGTTACGATATGGGAAGAGAGAGTTCTGTAGGGAAATATCTAAGACGCGTCGATTTAAAATTTCAAGAAGGCGGCGGGAAAGTAAAATTAAGACGGATTTTCCAAATATAGTGTGCGAAGATCAGAAGTGGCTTGAAATGGTTCAGATCGCGTCCAGTGCTTTGCTATTCCAGACCTTGAAGAATATATGGCCCGATTTTCACATAAAAAGGGAAGATAAAATTTCGAACTAAACAGCCAACTTTTGAAAACCTACTAGCCTTATTACATTATTTCGCCCTGCATTCTTTGAGCAGCAATTAGCATAAACATTACTTAGTTTTCTTTTCATTTGTTCCTATTTTCTAGCATGAAATAGACAAATTAGGTAACATACTTGTACATACAAATCAGCTACTTTAACAAAAGCATAAATGTGTGTCACAATAGAACTGTGGTCAGTACGTGAGGGCAAGGGAAATTTTTCGTAATCTTTTGACATTAATCTTAGCATTGTTCTAAGGAGCGTAAACTCTTCTTCTCTTTCTGTTGCATCTGTGTTGACGTGTACAGAAGTGAGCAGCAGTAGAACGTCGCGCCTTCAGGAACAATGCAGACTGCATCCGAGAAGGTCTCTCTGTTTTGAATTCAATTATGAATTACGTACTGATGACAATCTACATGCTTAACTTCGTTGCTGCAAAATCTTCAAAGTTGCTCAACTCGCAAAAAAAAAAAGACCTTCACATCCGTGATAGCGTCACAGACACCATGTTTACAAGTACTTTTTATTGTCTCTAACAGTAAACATACAAAGCCTGAAATGAGTGTTACAATCAGTAGGCCTAGAGTTCTGTTCTTTTTTCTCATTAATTTTTGTTTCGTTTACATCGATTCCTTCTTCTTCTTCTTCTTTTTTCTTATTTCGATTCCTTACATTTATATCTCCTTCACTTTCATATTTGTTTTTATCCTTCTCGTATTTCCTTTTTTTTATTGTTTATTTTCCTTTCATACACACCGCGTTTGTACTAGCTTAAATCACAACCTGCTGTTGTGTAGGCCTATTTACATAATTTCATGGTACGTTCTACAGTTACGGCGAATTCTATCTGTACCACCTACCGTAATACTTAAACAATACAGGGAAAGTACGCATAACCTAACATTGAGGCGGGTTCGTGCAGCCATTGTTGCAGTGTTGCAGTGGAAAAGCAATAAGCATTACATATTCTGAATTATCCAGCATAAAATACGCATGCGCCGTATTATATTGTCATCCGTGGCCTCTCTGGCTATACAATAATCTCAAAAACGGTACCATTTTCGGGGAAAAGTTAATGAACATAAAATATGTGTTTTGATTTTCTCTACAATTTTTATCCGAACATTTCTTACTCTGAGAAGAATTTTGCGAGATGTTATCAGAAATGTATATATGTATTCATGTAACGTACCAGTTATTCTTGTCAGACTTTAATGAAACTTGAATTTTCTCGACAGATGTTCTAAAGATATTCAACTTTCAAATTTCACGAAAATCCGTCCAGTGAGAGCCACGCGGATGGACCGACAGACATGACGAAGCTAATAGTTTCTCTTCGCAATTTTGCGGAAGCGCCTAAAATTCAACATTTTCCCAACAAATATTATTTACTTGTCTCAACCAGGTGTGATTTTCAGAATAAACAGCCATTTTTTTCCCCCTATGCACAGTAAATCGGTTGTGTTTTGTTTTGCAAGCCGTGAGTGTTTACTGTACTGTGAGCATTGAATGTTTAAATGCTTGTTCCGCGAAAATCGTGAAAGGTCAGCAATTGCAGGTCACGGCCTCTCACTGCACAGGCCCAGGGCTCGACAACGGGCCAGTCCAGATTTGTGATGGATAGGGTGACACTGTGAAAGGTACGCTACTTCTTCGAGTACCTCAGGTTTTCCCTGTCAGTATCACTCCGTCAACGCTCCTTACTCATCTTCACCTTAATTGTATTCTTATATGAAAGACAAGCGGACGAAACTTAGGAGCCATCCAACAAAATAATGCTCTCTCATATCTTGGTCCTTGTACATCATTTCCAACTTATTATTCACCAACAATACCACCATTAAACACAGCATAATCACGTTAATGACACAGTAGTCAAAATACACAATAAGTAAAAAACGTAAGTAATTGTATATTACCCTTTAAATCGAAGTGCTTACTTAACTGTACTGCCAGGTTTAACACTACAACATTTATGTTTTGCCCACACAGTGTATTTATGTGTTTTGTATGAATCTCAGAACAAATAGCGATTATTTCCCTATACAGCATTAACTGAATGGTTTTTATAACCCAGAGGAACAGTGTTTACTGCGCGGTATGAACCGAATTTTCACATATATTTCAGGTTAAATCTCAGTCTTGAAAAGGTTTAAAAATCCATCAAGGATATATGGCCACAGAATATATGGATGGAAAAACGAAAACGCTCACACCAAGGTTGGTAAGCACACTGGGCAAATAATGCACAAAACTCTGCACGGTAAGGCGAATTCCAGCAAAGAGTCGCAAGTACCATGTTTCACCAAAATAAATCAATAAGGTGAAGAACTTAAACTTCGGGAGTATTCAATTTTTAATCTTATGTGACTTCAGTACTCCTCACTGAATGTTAATAGGGTGACCAAAACAAGGAGAATGCGGTGGCTACGTCATGTGGCACGTACGGGAAAGTAGAGAAATGCATGCAATGTTTCCTAGGGTAACCTGAAGGACGGAGCCACGTGGCTGATTTATGCGCAGATGATGATGTTATTAAAGAGGATCTTAAAGAAATGTTACGGGACGGCGTGGACTGGATTTATCTGGTTCAGTAAAAAAAAAGAATGGTAAGTGGTTTTGAACACGGTAATGAACATCCTGATCCATAACGTGCAAGGAACTTCTTGACTAGCTGAAGAGCTACAGATTTCTCAATAAGAACTGTGCTCCATACAGTTAGACAGCTATTTACCTAATTATTCTAAACCTAACGTAAATCCCTTCAACAACTCAACAGAAAACGGTTAAAAACAGATTTCGTCAAAAATGCGTAACCTGAGCATTTCTGCAGATGAATTTGTACCACGTAAGATAAAATAACAGGCAATAGTGGTGTTAAAACCAGATTATGTTTTTGACAAATGTAAACACTAATATCGACTCAAGCAAATATTCCAATGCTGCCATACTCTTCCAGTAGGAAGGGGTGCTGATAAGTCCTTAGCCCGACCAGGAAGGAAACAAGCTACAGCTACCGAACTCGGGATTTCCTCAATACAATCCCCACGAAGCTTAATACACTTCTTAGCCCGTTGCTCTAACTTTTGCAAGCCACTCAAAAAAATTCAGAAGGTTGTCCGTCCAACCAAGTCTCCGCGACAGCAAATTTTTTTTTTCAGTCCAGGGAACAGTTGGTAGTGCGACGGGGCCAGATCCGGAGAACAGGGTGGGTGATCAAGACACTGGAAGCCCAGGTAGGTCAGTTTCTTCTGGGTTGCAAGTGCCCGGTGACCTTCCCGCGGCGTTTTTCCTTCAAAGCGTCCTTCAATTGCACCAGCAGAGATGATTAATACTCCGCGTTGATAGTTTGGCCCTATGGAAGATAATCAATGAGAGGATGCCGTCTTGATCCCGAAAAATCGTGGCGAGAACTTTTCCAGCGGATTTTTGCACTCGGAATTTTTTGGGGCGTGGTGAGCAGCTATGCCGCCATTCCATTGATTGTTGCTTTGGCTCCGGGTCATAGTGATATAACCACGTTTCGTCTATGGTCATCAATCGCGACAGGAAATCATTTGGATCGCGCCGAAAAAATTCCAAAAGTTGCTCAGACGATTGGCACCGTTGACATTTTTGATCCGCGTTCAGGCATTTCGGGACCCACTTCGCGGAGAGCTTCCGCATGTCCAAATCTTCACGAATGATGGACCCAACCCGCTCACATGAGATGCCCTCAGGTATTGATTTAGCCGATATCCGGTGGTCTTTCAAGATTAGCTCGTGAATTTGATCAATAATCTCCGGGGTGGTCACTGTTTTGCGTCCTCCAGGACGAGGCGAAACACAGGTGTAAAAATCGCCACGTTTAAACTGGGCCACCCAGTTTTTGACGGTGGCATACGATAGTGCATGCTCCCCTAATGTTTCTGTCAGAATGGCGTGAATTTCCTTCGGAGCCTTGTTTTGCAGGGAAAAAAAACTTTATGATAGCTCGCGTCTCCATGTTGCTGAAATCGCGCGCGTCGCCTGACATGCTTCCTTTCAGCCTCTGTAACAAGAAAAGACTTGCAATTCGTCATACGAACAGACCCCTCTTTCCAACGACACTATCGATTCCGTCCTAAGACATCGGGAAGTAGGTCAGGCTAAGGACTTATCAGCACCTCCCCGTATTCATAACTACTTTCTGACATACATAATGATGCAACAGTACGTTTTGAATATATACAGAAGTGTTTTTAATTTCAGATACCCTTCAAAGTACTGGATGTTACATCCGTCTAGAAACATCCGAAGGATTCTTGGACTCGCCAAACTATCCTAACAATTACCCTCCGGGATTTGATTGTTGCTATGATATTGCAAGACCCTCGTCCCAGCACTGCGGAGTGAAATTCTATGGTATGTACTGTTCAGTCCTACTACAGATACCTAACCAATCAATCAACCAACCAAAAACTAAGGGCGGAGATTTGCCCTCGGCGCAAGTCGACGTCCCTAAGTCCGTTTGGACATCCCTGCGCACAGAACACATTGATGGGCTATAACATAGAAATCCTATTATAAACTATACAGTCGTCCGAGCTTCAGCTAACGGATTTACCGTCCTGTCTGAGTGCACTGACATGGTCAAAATAAGAATTGCTGCTGCAATTGGTAAGATGTGCTTTGGGGAGGGGAAGGGGGGGGGGGCGGAGAGAGAAGAACTTCGGTTGAATGGATGTCTGGGGTTTGAACCCAGAGTAACGTAAGTGCGTTCCAAGTTGCCAAACTGGTGGGTTCTCCGAAGCAGCTCACCACCATTCTAAACCCCCTGTTAGTGCTTCGTTGTAGTGGAACCTCTACATCATCAATTTGCCTGTCCCTGAAGGACAAAGGTGCGTTAGTCGCAATGGGCAGACACTTGCACTGCAACGCCTGCACCTTCCTGATCTGAATGAGGGCAGCAGACCTCCATGGGGCACCCATGGCCTATTACTGGACAAATGTCTATAAAGCAAAACGCCGTCTCTGATGGACAGGCAACTTCTCCCATAAAACAGCGGGCCTAACATGTCCGGTCTGCTCCCTGCCATTTTTTTTGGCATGATTTATGTAAGTTGACCAGGCTGGCTGCATGTATAGGGCCGTCCGAAGACACCAAGCTGTACCGACCCACTGGAATGGTGCCGCAAGCAGCGGTACTGGCCGGATCTTTTTGATACGTCCCACGAACTGCCCTGTGCTCTCTGAGACACTGATGGCGATCCCCCATTCCAACAGCACTGCTGCTTTAATGACACACTTTACTTTGTTGTTCTACCTTGTCTCACCCCGTGGAACACAGTCGTTCTTGAGAAGTTGTCACTCATCTGCTCAAAAAACCCTCACATTTACGGAACACAACAGTATGTGGACTGCGATGTTCATACATCACTACTCTCTAGCCTAAGCCACATGAATCCAACCCACACCCTCTTATACTATGTATTTTTCATTATCACCCCTCCTTCTATGAATAGGCTGTCTTATCAGATTCAACAACATTTTTTATGTAAACCAGTATTCAGTTTCAATGCACTCTGCCTTTCCTCTTACAATGACACAATAATTTAAATTTTAAACAAAGTAAGCTAACGCACGTTTTCCTCATCAGTGGAACAGATGACTATTGTGCAAACACCTGAAGATGGTGGATTCTGCCAGACAGACTGGCTGGCTGTGAACTCCTGTGTTCCAGAAGGGGGAAGCAGATTCTGTGGTAATCTCACCAGTTCTACATGTGAGTGTGAATGTAGCATCTTGGTAAAATAAGGTTTATCTTATTCATATTTCACTACAACCAACAAGTCTTTTTAACATAATTGTTTATGTGCCGCAAAAGCCCTGCTTGGACCTAGGCCACCTTACTGTTAAGATATCTGGATCATACGCAGACACACACACAAAACTGGTAGGACCCTCTAAACGACCCTGTAACCCTATTACTTCACATAAATAAACATAAGATGGCCTACCTGACTAAATAGTATCAAAAGCATCCTGATTTTTTAAATAAACCAACTGTAGTTAAATTATTCATATTCATATTTTACAACAGTCAGTGTCTTTTGTTGCTGACAGTTGCGTGCTCAAGTCAACAGTAACAAAAGTGTGTGTGTGTGTTTTTTTTTTTCAATTTTTAATATGTTAACCCCCATGGCAGGGAATGTGATCACTTCATATTTTAAACAGTTGGCAAGTCATGAAACAGTTGTGTAAATAATTCACTTTTGTGCTATATTATAAACCCTTTATGATCACCTAGCAGCCAGACTACGAGATGGAGACAGAACGTGAAACAGATAAGGCTGTATGAAGGTTTATGTATACAGCAGAAAATCTGTCCAATAGATGCCAGTTCTACAACAACATCTTACATAGAAGATCATAAGGATTTGATCCCAAATTTCCTGTACATGAATTAAGGACTTTTTGACTCCACACACAAAATCATTTGTATATCCATATATGTTTCACAGAAGCTAAATCTTCAAGGTTTATTATTGGATAAAGGCGTATTGGATAAAAGCACCTATAAGTTTCAGAACAAAGAAACTGCAAAATGTAAAGATCACGAACTATAACTCTTGTTACCCTCCTATCATGCCATTATGCTCTTTCAACTGTTTTGTTGCTACGATTCTTGTCACACAGGCAATGTCTTGTTTACACAGTTTTGTTTCTCAAAATTATCTATTATCAACTTACTATTGGTTAAATTCCACCTGTTACCACTAATCTTGAAAACATAAATAATAAAATATATGTCAGCATAAAGAAAACTCATCACTGCTGAAATAATGTGTATAAATCCACCATACCTCGGACAATTCACAATGTCCTGCATAAGACTGGTGTAACCCTTTCATTGTACCTTGTCTAGAGTTAATCTTGTGATTGTTGCAGTTCAGTACTTGTTTCAACCAGGTTCCAGAGCACTACGCCTCATATTTCACAGTTCATTGCAAGATCCAGAAAACAGACCTCACTCATATGTTAAATACCGATATCGAATAAGATATCAAATCCTGGATGACTGTGGAGGTCTCTTCCAAGAACCCAGCATCTCTAATGTCCCTGGAGAAGTTGGTGTGACTTGCTACACTCGGATACTTGACAAACGTGGATCAATCAACACTCCCTTCTACCCTGAATACTACCCTCACAACCTGGACTGTGTCTATGAATTCATCAGGCCAGTATTTAAAAATATCTTGCTGTCATGAACTTCCATGAACTTAAAATTATTTCTAAATAAATGTGATAGGCTTTTAAAAAAAACACATGGAATACACAAGGAATATGCAAAGATATAAACAAACTACACAGACAATGCCGTGTATATTTATCACATGCTTTGTCATTACATTAATCTTTCTCACAGTGCTTTGCCCATACTATTGCCCAGTAAGTGCCAAGTCACCCACACCACTTCCCTCATCCTAACACTAGTTGTAATACCCCCAGAACTAATGATTTTACATCCAGTCCAGAACACAGAAGAGCTATATAACACAATCACTAAAATAATTAAAATATCTTTGAGAGCTGTACTTTGAAATTTCATCCCTTAAGCCAGCTAACTGGATTGAATTTTAAAAAACAGACCTTATTTTGCTATTTGGCACATAATATTAGACAAATTCTCAAAATATTATTAAAAAGATAGTTTTGGAAATGTATATGTACAATAATTTTGGTCCACTCATTCTCTTTTGATTTTCTCAAATACCATAAGATATACAGAAAAATTGTACTGAATATATTGTCTACAAATTTGGTTCTACACATTTTTACCTGTGATTAACTCGAGATGCCTGCAGAAATTCATATGGAAATATAATTGAAGTGTCAATTACTGAAAGCGGATTTGAAATAAAACTGGAACATGTTGACAAACTGCATCACAATTTTCCAGTATGAAGTCTCATTAAAATCTGTTTGAAGGTTCCTGAGTTGTTAAATGGTGACAGCTGGGCAGATATGGCAGAGCTAACTGGTACATTTTTGCAACTTTTATTGCAAAAATGGACCAAAAAAATCCGAAAACAAAAACAGCAGTAAAGTAAATAACTCACAGTTGTCGGACTTAATTTACTCTGATGCAGGCCCAATCCTTTCATCTGTGGAATTAAAATGCGTTCTGTGGACTTCCAGCTGGAACCCTCGACATTAACACCATTTGGAGGCGCCTGTGCCGACTATCTGCAAGCACCAGGATGTGGCTTTCTGTGTGGCTCCATGAGTTTCTCTTGTGAGTTTGTTCATTTATCTGAAGCCAGAACAAAAATGCATTGGCAGGTGTGTAAATGGCCTAAAATTTTTCATAAAATGGACATAAATCTGAATTTTTCTACAAATCAAATAACTGCATTAAAGATGAAGCAGCATTTCATGTAGTGCACAAGTAAGAGGATGTTCAGTTCTAATATTAACACTAATATCCCAGGATATACTGGACTCAGAAATGGGACACAACTTCCGATCCACAGTAACAACATTAAGTTATTCACCAAAACACAATAACTACACAGAACAACACAGAAGCTCTATTACATGCCAGTAAGAAGGGTGACTGAGAACTGAAACACAGACTGCAATCTGTCTGCAAAATTATGATAACATCTGAAGCTCATAAGAATGAATCTGTGATAACACAATAAACAACTACAAGGAAACTCCTCTATTGGCTAGCACTATGGTCCTCGCTCTGACCAGTCAGGCCATCACTCTGCCACTGCCAAACCTATATAACGGATCCTGGAAAACGTCCAAATTATTTGCCCTGAAGATGGCAACTGTAAGTTGTTTTCAAGAAACCATTTCCCAAATACAGGGTCCTTATTTTATCTGAAAACTACCATTTGTCACTTCTGCCATTATTCTTCAGCAAACATGTGTAGTCAGTTGCATGGACTACCATGCAATTGGCAAGCCAACAGCAAACAATAGTCATCAGATACTGTAATGGCTGTGTATTATGCAGACATTGGATTTACACCAATAATTACAGCTGCCTAAAATATGGGGCCAGTATTCAAGTGGTGATTGAGATTAGAGTATTTAATAATGGTGTAAGATATATAAACAGACAATTTAATATTCATTATGTACCGTATTAAGTACAAATTTCAGACAGCACTGTTATTGTAAAATCTAACATGTAACACTGCAACTTCAAAGTAATAAACCACAAATTAGAGCCACTGGAAGCGATCGGTATGTTTAAGTTAAGAGAACAAGGCCCCAGTGAGTGCAATGTATACCCTACCCACATCGGGTAAAATTGCTCAAACCCACATATAATGTGCTAAGTAGCTATAATTAATATTGCAATAAGTGACCAAATTACAGTAGCTTGACTATTTACAGAATTACTTGACTTTTGTGACTCCTACAATAAATTTGGATACATGGTTCGTACACAAATGTTGTGATTCTAAGCTTCCACTGTACTACATTCAGTTCTTACATTTGCATTCCATACACATTTCAAAAATCCAAGCTCCATCTAATGACAGCTGAATATCAAACATGTAAAAAATAATATATCTTGTTTCACACAACATTGTCATTTACAAGTAAATAATAACAATTAATATAACAAAACATAGCAACACTACAACAAATATAGAACACCACAACAGTACAGCATACAGGGAGCAGTTCTTCCCCACATAAGTCTGCATTTTTCTGTTTAGGGACAGCAGTGTATCAACCAGGTGCCACAAGTCAGAGATTTCACTTTCATTCTGATGGGGCCAACAGTCATCAGGGATTTCTCATCACATTTGAACAAGTTTATCGCTGCTGATGCAAAACAATGAAGCCAAATGGTACACATATGTGCTAACAAAGGTGTTATAATTCAGGAAAAGTTCCATTAACAGCACCTACCAATATACTGCCCAGCAACAGAATGTTGTATTACTCTTTCTTTCAATAGCTTTATCTTTTGATTCTTCATAATTAGGCGAGATATGGATGGGGGAAAAAAAAAATAGATACACTGCTAAGTTATTTCTCCACATAAATACAGAAGGATATCTAAGAATGGCAATGTAATAAAATATTCTTTGAATAATGCCAATGTGTACCTTCAATTGATAGGTATTATTATTATTATTATTATTATTATTATTAAAATAATATTAAAGAAAACAACCAACACTCTGAACTTACAGCCCCAAAAGTGCAACACCAGTAATAATATAGAATTCTTACTTAATCCAATTCCAAATCAGTTCAATCATAATCTTATTAACCATGACCATTTTCTTAAAATAGCATACAACATTACCCTAATCTCCATCTGAACCTTTCAAGTGCCCACAAGCACAGTTTCATTGAGGACAAGTGACCATATATAACAGTCATATATCAAGGGCAGTTTTAACCCTGTTAGAATATACTGTAACAGGAAAGTACATTTGTTAGAATAGAATATTGTACACAAATATATTTTTATGTCTACTTTATCTACCCTTTTATAAAAATCTTCATACAAACTCAGACACATTTCCTTAGAAAATTAATGTAACTTCTTAGTCAAGAATACTAACCTGCAACATGTCAGCAGTGTTTTCAGTGTTATTAGACCAATTTTTCATTCACCTGTCTCTTTACCACTGAAAATCTATACTAATCTTTCATTCATGACTTGCTGGAACAGCAGGTGGCATAACCTTATAACACTCACAGATAACCCCAAAACACACTGAGACTTAGCTGTCCAGTGAGCACTTTGCCTGTTAAGAATTTATGAATTTGACTTCAGTTGTACTGCTACCTACAAATGGATGTAGTTCATTATAGAGGAATTGTCTGTGTTACAGGAGGATACTTTTTTTTTTCTTAAAAAATTATTTACATAAGAAAATAAATTCTACTTCTAGCAGTATCAGCATGTTTTATAGTATGCAGGTTAAAGGATTTATTTATGGATATTTTTATACTTCAAATTTCCATTATAAATAAACAAATTTTAAATATGAAATTAAATAACCCTTTAGTGTCTACATTTTTTCGATAAAAATTCAGAAAATATACAAAATAAACTATCAACCGAGGTCACATAAGGAAGTCCTATGGATTGTGGGGATGAAACTCCAAGGACTTGCTTGTTCTGCCTACTGCAGAATTCCACTCCAGCTCCCCCTGACACAGAATAAAACATATCTACTACAAAGTGTGTGGTTTCTGGTGTAAACCCAGTTTATTACCTGTAAACTATTGGTCACAGAACAGGGCAGAAGGAAAATGTGCCTCTTATGCCATGAAGAGCCAAACATTGTCACCTGGGCAAGATGTGTTGCTTACTCATCTTCAGAAGTCGAACAGACGAAATGTGGACTATTATGTTTAATGTAGAAACCACTATTGTGTCAAGCAATTACAGAATGAATGTGCACTCCAATAGAAATATATTCTGCACACATTAAGTTATTATATACCATTATGAAGACCTCACAGAATATTAATATGAAAATTTTTCAACGAAAAAGAAAAAGGGTATCCCCTTTGATAGTTTCCATCTTTCCTCTGAAGTGGCAATAACATCACCAGTATCACTAACAGACCACACACTACGAAACACAAGGTTCTTACAGCACTGTTGCTGATTCAAGTCTTCTGAAATATTATGCCATCAACTGGTAAATAGTTACTGATGTTAGCACTACCATCCTCCGAACCGTTGGCTAACATCTACCAATCAACAACACATGACATCCCAGAAGCCTTGAATGTTCTACACAGTAGTCAAATTGGGGGCAAGCAGCCACAATCATTCATGCCAACCTCCACATTTTTGGAAACAGTGGCACACACATATACATGGTATACCAAACACACTTGACTTGATTATGTTATATATTGTTTTATATAAATATATATGATAATTTGTTATGGAATATCAACAACTAAATAACATTCATACAACTTTGGTTTACCAGTTCCGACATAATATACTTCAGTCACTTGTACGCAGTCAGAAATGCAACAGTATATAAAAGTAAGTTTATATGTATAGTGTTTTCCTATTATTCACACTGTCCTAAGTCTTACATGTTATTGACAGTGTTTTCACCAAAAAGGCACCAATGTTCACTCCACTCCATGTACAAATATTCAAGCACAACTAACTGACTGCCCTACAAATACATGCTGGCTTTTCCATACAGGATAATTTACAAACTTGAAACTCTTTCATTATAACTAGGCCAAACAAGTGCATATAGTTATATAAATTTATTGTATTATAAACAACATAGCCTCTACATGTTTTAGCCACTTATTGTGGTCAGTTTCATGGTGGTGTCTTTGAAAGATATATTACATAGATGTCAAAATAATTTAATTTACAGACATAACATGTCAAGTATTTTCGTTGTTACACCGTGCATGTTGTTGAGTTACTCAATTGGGTATTGTGGCAGCATGCTGCCACAATAACCAACTGGTACAGCGAAATTAATGTGACTTTTAATAGTGTGACTTTAGCAAGGATGATATGCCCCCTGATGATGGTCCTAGGACCAAAACATGTTGGAGCGTTTTTAATGTTTTAATGTGTAAAATTTATAAATTTTATATATGTGAAGTAGTTGGTATAATAATTGAATAACATGTCAAGATTTAAATAAAAGTTTAAAATCATGTTAAAATATAAAATACTGTTAAAATTATATGTGCTGAGTTATGTATTGGTATGCTGTGTGATACCATCCAAGCGGAGGTGGTGGTGTGTCTGCTGGTTGCACTGTACAGCCATTCGGTTTCATAGTATCACTCAGTGGTTACTTGCTACACATACTGGAGTTGAGAGGTTGAAGGAATACCTGTAGAAATATAGCTAGCAACATGAAGCATCATTTTTTTTTAAATGAAATTTCAGCATGATTTACACTCATTCAGAAAATACTGTCATATGATGCTTACACCTGATTTAGTCATTCAACTGGCCAAAAATAGTGCTCATCTTAAACAGTGACATGCACTATTGCAATAAAAAAATGTGATGAAATACACAAGCATCTGATCAACACACAACTGAAGGCACCACAACTCAATGCTCACTTAAAAACACACAAAGAAGACATGCCCATAAGTCCAGTAATCAACAACACACAGGCACCCTCACACAAGATAGCCAAATTCCTTAACAATAAATTACAAAACATTAAGATAATACCAAATACATATAACATAAAAAATTCAATAGAAATTGCAGAAGAAATCACACAACTAAACATAAATCAAAACAATAAACTAATCACCCTCGACATCAACGATTTATACACTAATTTACCCAAACAAGGATTAACCATGGCAGCAAGACAATGGTTGCAACAATCAGCAGTAAATCATGAGGAAAGCAAACAAATCATATTGCTAATCAACACCATAATGGAG
>Ga0131853_10001845_pt1 | contig 37845 bp, 29 predicted proteins | sample TergutLab28metaG_FD_92764 | JGI IMG/M metagenome (GOLD analysis project Ga0131853, IMG submission 92764) | Labiotermes labralis P1 segment gut microbial communities from Petit-Saut dam, French Guiana - Lab288 P1 (version 2) (version 2) | ecosystem: Host-associated > Arthropoda: Insects >... | reverse complement strand
CGCAGCTTGCTGTGACACATATTTATGGCTGGTGCCATGGAAGCCGTAACGGCGGATTTTATGCTTATCATACATATCGTAATCTAGTGCGTATAAATATGCCTTAGCTGGCATGGTCTGATGAAATGCTGTATCAAAAACGCCAACTTGCGGCACATTTGGCATATGCTGCTTGCAGGCACGGATGCCTGTAAGGTTGGGTGGGTTGTGCAGTGGCGCAAGGTCGCTTACAGATTCAATTGCCGCTTCTACTTTATCATCTATTAATACAGAGGCTGTGAAGGTTTCGCCGCCGTGCACAACGCGGTGGCCGATTGCGTTGATTTCGGATTTGCATTTGATTACGCCGTGGTTTTCGTCCAGTAGAGCGTCAAGCAGTACGGACATTGCGGCGGCATGGTCTGGCATAGTGGGGGCAGCTTCGTATTTGCCTTCGGGGCGCTCGTGTACTAGGCGGCCGTCTATGCCGATTCTTTCACACAAGCCCTTGGCCAGTACACTTTCGTTTTCCATATTAAGCAGTTGGTATTTCAATGACGATGAACCACAGTTGATTACTAGGATTTTCATGTAATCTACTCCTTTTTAATCATTAATAGATTTTATTTGTGAATATATCAAGAAATGAAAACAAATTAATCAAAAGCCTGTGCCTGCACGGCGGTTATCGCCACAACGCCTACGATATCCTCCGCACTGCAGCCTCTAGAAAGGTCGTTAACAGGCTTGGCAATGCCCTGCGTTATAGGCCCAAGCGCGTCAGCTTTGGCCAATCTTTCAACAATTTTATAAGCAATATTCCCAGCATCCAAATCCGGGAATATAAGCACATTGGCTTTACCTGCCACATCGTTACCCGGTGCCTTGGAAGCCCCAATTGCAGGTACAATAGCCGCGTCCAGTTGGAACTCTCCATCAGCTTTTAAATCCGGAGCCATTTCCTTCAGCAATTTAGTGGCCTCAACCACTTTATCCACATCGGCATGTTTGGCGCTGCCCTTAGTCGAATGCGAAAGAAGCGCCACCACAGGCTCAGTACCCGTAAGCGCCGCAAAAGAATCCGCCGAACTTTTGGCAATGGCGGCAAGCTCCTGAGAGTTGGGGTTTTGCACCAGCCCGCAGTCAGAGAAAACAAATACCCCATCTGCGCCGTATTCGCAGTTAGGTACGACCATAACAAAAAAAGACGACACTAAGGAAATCCCCGGTGCAGTCTTTAAAATTTGTAAACTGGGCCTTAGCACGTCTGCCGTGGAATATACCGCCCCGGCAACCATGCCATCAGCGATGCCATCTTTAACAAGCATACAGCCAAGATACATATGGTTAGTCATAAGAAGTTCGCGAGCCTCTTCTTTAGTCATGCCCTTGGATTTGCGCAAATCTGCCAATTTTATGGATAACTCATTTATCAAGCCGTTATCTTGGGACGGAGTTACAATGGTTGCGCCCGAAACGTCTGCCCCTGCTTCTTTGGCTAAAGCCTCTATTTCAGCTTTTTCACCTATCAGGATAAGCTTAGCTATACCCTCTGCTAATATTTTATGCGCGGCCTTTAAACTGCGCGGTTCTAATGATTCCGGTAAGACTATTGTCTTAATCCGGGCTTTAGCGCGTTTTTTTACGCTATCCAAGAAACTCATGCGACTCTCTCCTCTGTATTGTATTTTGTTGATTTTACCGCGCAAAGTGTAGCCTACAGGCGGGACAAAGTCAAACTCGCGAAGAAGGCGTTTGGGTATCATGCTAAACACTTGCACGATTTCAAACGCCTTATTTATGACATTAATATTTTATTTTACCGAACTGCTACATATGGCTCTTGTGAGTTGAAAATCTGGCCTATTATGAGATATTATCACAACATCAAATCAACCCACATGGCGGGTCTGATGCCCCTTACATCCTGTACTCCTCCACCCGTAAGCGGATAAAACATCCCATCGGATTGGATACCAACGCAAAATGTATTGGCACGGCCCGGTGAACGTAACACCCAATCTACCGGGCTTCCATCCATATTTTTGGCTATGCGGTTTTCGCAATGTTGGTCGATTAAGAATTGCCCGCCGCCGTCAGTAAACTCAAAATCATAACCCTTATTTTTATTACCAACCCACCACCATCCGTTACGTTTATCAAAATCTCCGCTGTCACCGAAATATTTTATGACATCGTTTATACTCAAACAAAATATATAATCGTCCGTTGCCTTACCGGTGGCCGCATTGTACCATGGATTTTTATTATTTAACTCTTTTGTAAGTATAATCCTTGCCTTGTCTGCGTCATTGAATGAATTATAAAACTCACCGTTCAAATAGTCGCGGAGCGAGCATTTTTCCCACGTAACTTTTCCCTTCGTGTGGTGGTACGGCATCGAAGCTATCACATTTTCACTTAAAAGCAATGCTTTGCCGTCTTGCTTGTCTAGCACGCGCCATGTATATACGCCAAATATTGGTTCGGGCGCAACTTGCATTGCTTTAATTTCCGTTGCTGTTAGTGAACGAACAGGCGATGATTTTGTTTTGGCATCATTACCGTTAGCTAATGGGAGATAAAAACACATTTCCGGTTCTTCATCCATATTGATGTTTTTATATACCTCTATCCAACTGGTTAAGCGATAGCTTGCGGTTAAATCCGCTTCCGGTAAATTCGTCTTTTGGTACGGAATATCCTTTTTAAAAACTTCACATTGACCATGCGCCATATTGGGGTCGTGCAGCAAACCCATATTTTTCGGTATCCATACCTTGTCCAAGTATTCACTCGCTGTTATCATTCCGTCACCGCCGCCATCGTCGTCGCCAAGAAGGTCAGCACCCGGTTGTACCCTGAAAGTTAAGCAAGCAAATTTGGTTAACCCTGTGTCAAGCCCCACCAAACCTTCCGGCAAGGCGTCGATAGAATCCACTTGACAACCAAATGCATACGAACTTTTAGGACATATATTGGAAGATAAGCCAATCTCCGTATAAGGGGTATGTCTGCCGGCCATAATTGATTTATATTTTTGATGGTATATGCCGATATTTTTGAAATTTTCGAGGTTTTCATTTGTTAATCCCGCAAATTTTAACGTTTCCGTCAGTTCGATGATTTCCATTTTAACCAAGATATTTTTGTAAATTTCCATTTTGGTGTCGTTCATTGCGTAATGCCCTCCTTTTATTTTGATTTCAAATGATAGTCGGGGGTAGTCGATATATTTGCGGTATTTCCGCGCGTCAGAGGGTGAAATACCGTGGAACGCCTTAAACGAACGTGTAAATGCTTCGGGCGATTCATATCGGTATTTATGCGACAGGTCGATGATTTTGATTTTACTATTTATCAATTCATCCGCTGACAACGCCATCCTCCTCCTTCTCACATATTCGGCCGGGGTGACATCGGTAATAAACAAAAACATATTTTGAAACCGCCTTAGTGAACAGCACGCCATGACCGCTGCCTGAGCATAATCAACGTCACTTGTTATGTTCACCTCGATGTAATCTATGGCATTGTTTAATTTGTTTAGCCACTCCATATCAACACTCCCTTGAGGACATTATCGCAAATGCAGTATAAAAAATCCTTGCTTAAAACGCAAATATCGGCAAAGGTTTTATCAGTTACTTGCGGCAACAACATAAAATTCCGACTTATGTCTGTAAGCAAATAAAAGTGAGTAAATGCTTTACAATTATTAGGTGACATGGTACATTTGACAAAACAATAAAGGGGATGATGTTCAGCGGGAGAGCCGTTGGATGCTGCTGTTTCGAACAAAACGGCCTATATATCTACACGGCGCCGAAGGGGCAAGAGGTGGACAGCCGAGTCACCTACGAAACTCTCAGGCCAAAAAACCGCTGGAAGGACCCAGCTCTGAACACGCGTCTTTGTTTGAAATTGGTATCTGCAGTTTCAAATCGTACGCTATTTTACAGGGAGATGGCATTTATGCTGTTTCCCTTTTTTATGTTAAATTTCTGTTAAGAACATTCGTGTGCTAGCAATTTATTATGCTATATCAAGCCAAGGAGGCACGCATTGACTGCGTACAAAATAATCACTAACAATCCTGCCGTAGATGCTAAATTTCCCGGGCAATCATGCTTTATTGAGGGTAGCGTTGCTGGCATATTTAAATCGGTCCGGGACTTAGTCCACAAAGGTGCAAATATCATTAGCCACCCTTTAAGCGGAAGTATCAAGCCTAACGAATCTCCTTATAAGAGTGTAGCTGTAACCACCGCTACAGGTCCGCTAGACATGAAGTCATTGAAACTAATAGAAGATGCTATCGCCATCTTAGGTCGCCTGCCCAATAGAGGCCGAAACTACGACGAATCGGTACTGGAAGATTTCCGCATTATAGATCTAGACCTAATAAGCAATATAAAAATAATATAAATAAAATAAGGTAACTTTATGCCTACGGCAAGTTGAAAGGAGTGTCTCCATGTCACAACTATATGACATCTTAATTGTAGGAGCAGGCCCAGGTGGCCTAACCGCCGGTATCTACGGAAGCCGTGCCCGCCTAAAAACCGCAGTCATTGAAAAGGGCCGCCCCGGTGGCCAAGCCGCTACCACAATGGAAATGGAAAACTACCCCGGTTTTTATGAAAAAACCACAGGCCCCGGAGTAATGGACCAGTTCGCGGCTCACGCAACGCATTTCGGCGCGGAAATCATCAAAGGTTTAGTCACAGACCTAGACCTAACCGGCGAAATTAAAAAAGTAACTACTAAAACCGGCGAAACATATGAAGCCCGCACAATAATCCTTTCCCCCGGTGCGCAGCCACGCACATTGGGCGTAAAAGGCGAAGGCCAGTTGCGCGGGAAAGGTGTATCATACTGTGCCACCTGTGACGCGGATTTCTTCGAAGAGCTGGACGTAGTGGTAGTAGGTAACGGTGACGCCGCAATAGAAGAGGCCATGTATCTGACAAAATTTGCCGAAACCGTAACCGTTATAGTTATCCACAACGAAGGCGTGCTAGACTGTAACAAAATGAGTGCAGAAAAAGCCATGAAAAACCCCAAAATCAAGTGGATTTGGAACTCTGTGCTGGATGAGATAATAGGCGATGAGTTGGTAGAAGGCGTGCGAGTAAAAGACATTAAAACCGGCGAAATAACCGATTTGGATGTAAATGGCGTATTCGTATTCATAGGCTCTGTGCCCAACACGGATTTCCTACAAGGCAAAGTAGAGCTTAACCAATGGGGCTATATAGTCACCAACGATAAGATGGAAACCAATATCCCCGGCGTGTATGCCGTTGGCGATGCAAGGGAAAAGTATCTACGTCAGGTAGTAACAGCCGCGGCAGATGGAGCAATAGCGGCAGTTGCCGCAGAACGATTCCTTGAAGGGCATGTAGAAGGAAAGGTTACGCCGGAGGATTTAAGTAAACTTAATAAATAAGAGGAGATGATGTTAATGATTGAACTAACAAAAGACAACTTCGAAGCAGAAGTATTGCAAGCCGAAGGCCTAGTCTTCGTAGACTTCTGGAGCGAAAAATGCGAACCCTGCATGGCGCTAATGCCTGAGGTCGTAGCATTCGCAGAAAAAAACGTGGGCCGTGCAAAATTCTGCAAACTTGACACAGCAGGCAACAGGCGGTTAGCCATTGCGCAAAAAGTTATGGGCTTGCCGACATTGGTATTCTACAAAGGCGGCGAAAAAGTATTTTCCTTCGATAAGGAAGCAATCGAAGAAAGCGGTATAGCCGCGGTGCAAGCAAAGCTTGACGAATTAGCAGGTTAGCATTATGGATGTCCCAATAGATATATCAGCTATAGTAGTAGAAACCGAGCGTCTAATAATCCGCCCATGGCAGGAAGCAGACCTGCGCGATATTAATGCCTACGCATCTGTACCAGGGGTAGGAGAAATGGCGGGATGGCCATATCACAAGTCCTTGGACGAATCCCGCAAGATTCTTCAAATGTTTATGAACGGAAAGAATGAGTTTGCACTCTTTCATCGCTTAGACAAAAAAGTTATAGGTTCCTTTGCTATAAAGCCTTCAAGCTGGGCCAATGAAGATGAACGGTATATGCACCTAAAAATGAAAGATATCGGTTATGTAGTGGCTAAGGAATATTGGGGGCAAGGTCTGGCACCTGAGGCGGCAAAGGCAATAATAAATTACTGCTTCACCCAATTAGAACTTGATGCCATCACATGCGGGCATTTTAAAACTAACCCTCAATCTCGCCGCGTAATTGAAAAATGCGGCTTTAAGCTTGTAGGTGAGGGGACATATTACTCTAACCAGTTACAACAGCATTTTGATGTTGCTAACTATATTTTAAAAAAAGACTAACTAAAAGGAGGTATGTCATGCGCTTAGAAATAGGCGAAATCCTAATCAAAGATGTGCAATTCGGCGAGACTACAGCGGTTAAAAACGGCACACTGTACGTAAACCAAGCCGAGCTCGCCAACGTAACCGGCCAAGATGACCGCATTAAGTCTGTGGAGGTCTTTCTGGCCCGCCCCGGCGAGTCTGTACGCATCCTTCCGGTCAAGGATATTATCGAACCGAGAGTAAAAGTGGAAGGCACAGGCAACATTTTTCCCGGCTTTATTGCCGATGTCGAGACTGTAGGCAGCGGCCGTACCCACGTCCTTAAAGGCGCGGCAGTAGTAACAACCGGTAAAATCGTTGGCTTCCAAGAAGGTATTATTGATATGACCGGCCCGGGTGCGGAGTATACACCGTTCTCGCAGACCCAAAATGTAGTAGTAAAAGTAGAACCCGTAGATGGTATTAACCAACACGACCATGAGTACGTGGTACGTATGGCCGGTTTCCGTGCGGCAGTATACTTAGGTGAAGCCGCCCGCGACTTAAAGCCGGACAATGTAACCACCTATGAAACTAAGCCAATATTGGAACAGGCCGCAGAATATCCCGGCCTGCCCAAAGTAGCATATGTGTACATGCTGCAAACCCAAGGCTTGCTGCATAATACCTACTACTACGGAGTAGACGTGGCAGAAATAGTCCCAACCTTTATGTACCCAACCGAAATCATGGACGGGGCAATAGTAAGCGGCAACTGTGTATCGGCTTGTGATAAAAATCCCACTTACATCCATGCCAACAACCCCGTTATCATGGATTTGTACGCCGAACACGGTAAGACTATTAACTTTATGGGCTGCGTAATCACCAACGAAAACGTAACTCTGGCAGACAAAGAGCGTAGCTCTAACATGACCGCTAAGTTGGTAGGCTTTTTGGGCGTAGACGCGGTAATCATCTCCGAAGAAGGCTTCGGCAACCCCGATGCAGACTTGGTAATGAACTGCAATAAAATAGAAGCCCAAGGCATAAAAACAGTGCTTATAACAGACGAATATGCCGGGCAAGATGGCGGAAGCCAGTCATTGGCCGACTCTACACCACTGGGTAATGCAGTCGTTACCGCCGGTAATGCCAATCAAGTAGTAGAGTTACCCCCGATGAACACTGTTATTGGCTACCCGGAAGTAGCCCACGTAATCGCGGGTGGCTGGGACGGAAGCTTGCGCCCGGACGGCAGCATCGAAGCTGAAATCCAAGTTATAATTGGTTCAACCAATGAGCTTGGTTACGGCTATCTTACCGCAAAAGCTGTGTAACACTAAAACATGACGAGGGGAATCCGGTTTTGATACTTTGGTGAAACCTTTTATCGTCCTAGAAATAAGGTGAACAAGTATATGATAAAGGATACCAACTCATTTGCATCATTATCAGAGATGATAAGGCGCTTCTCAAGATTACCCGGTGTTGTAGGTATAGTTGAATATGGCGGGCGTACTCATACAGATACACAACCCGGCGGCGATTACGATTTAACCGTAATTTTCGAAAAACCCGTTTCGCAGAATTTTTCTGGTGTTCATTTTCATGTAAACGGGATTCCGGTAGATTGTATGCTATTGTGTGTAAATGATTTCGCGCTTCAAGAACCAGCTGATTCCTTTCATTTGGTTCACTTAGATGCCATTATCCTTTACGATAAAGACGGGATAACAGCGAAATTGCTGGATGAAATCCAAACAAAATGGAATAAGCCCAGCCGCATAAACGATAGCCAAATTATGTGGATACGCTTTGCTGCAAGGCATACGCTGGATAAGCTGGAGCATCGCTTATACGATGATGAAATATATTCTCACTGCTTTATAGCCAAAACTGTGAGTTATGCGGTCGACGATTACGCCGAAATAAAGGGTTTGAGTATGGGGAAAACCAAGGAACATTTATCGTTCATGGCAGAAAATGACCCAGTTCTTTACCGTTTTTTCGAAACCCTATACAAAACCGCAGATTTATTAACCCAGTTTGAAATGCTAAAAGGAATTAATGCCTATATAGCAAATTGTTTTGGTGGCATGTGGAATATTGATGAAATTCTATTTCATTTAACGCCAAACGGTGAAAACAACGAAAGCGAGCAGCTTTCGTTTGTACAATTTTTATTCTAAAGAGGTAATAAATATATTAATAATCGAAAGGAGATTTTTCATGGGAATTTTAAACGGAAAAAAAATCGTCATCTTAGGTGACCGTGACGGTATCCCCGGCCCGGCTATTGAAGCCTGCGTGGCCACAGTATCTGGCGCAGAAGTAGTATTTTCCACCACCGAATGCTTCGTCTGAACAAGCGCCGGTGCCATGGATCTGGAAAATCAGGCAAGGATCAAGGAGTTATGTGAAAAGTACGGCAATACCGAGCTGATTATTCTGCTTGGTGGGGCAGAGGCGGAAGCCTCTGGCCTAGCTGCCGAAACCGTATCTTCGGGTGATCCTACCTATGCAGGTCCATTGGCTGGAGTCTCGTTGGGACTCTTAGCGTATCACATTGTGGAAGTAAAAGACGAAATCGACCCCGCTGTGTATGAAGACCAAATCGCCATGATGGAAATGGTTCTGGACGTTGATGCAATAGTCCAAGAAGTGGCTAACTATCGCGGCTAGTAGGGTAAGTCAAGACCACGGGGCTCTGCCCCGCACCCCGCAAACTTTTTGAAAAAAGTTTGAACAAAAACTTTAATGAATCGCGCAAACGCGATTTGGGGTTGATTGTATCAATTTGAAAGCGAGGTGTAAGTATCTGTGAAAATAGTTCACTATATAAATCAGTTTTATGCCGGTTATGGCGGTGAAGAAAAAGCCGACCTTAAGCCGGAAAAACGTGACGGTGCGGTAGGCCCGGGTGCAGCCCTAGCCGCCGCTGTTGGCGATGCTGGTAAAGTAGTTGGCACTGTTGTGTGCGGCGACAGCTATTTCAACGAAAACATTGATGAGGTAACTCCAGAAGTGCTGGAAATGATTCGCAGCTTCGAGCCAGACATTGTCGTGGTAGGCCCTGCGTTTAACGCTGGCCGCTATGGTATGGCCTGCGGCGCGGTAGCCAAAGCCGTTGATGAAGAACTAAACATCCCTGTAGTGGGTGGTTTATACGAAGAAAACCCTGGCGTTGATATCTACAAACGTTACGGTTATTTCGTACCCACCGGTAATAGCGCAGCAACAATGCGCAAAGCCATCCCTGACATGGCCACGATAGTAAAAAATCTAATCGCGGGCGAAGCCGTAACTGAAGGTTTCTTTAAAAAAGGCTTGCGTGTGAACTACTTCGCCAAAGAGCGTGGTAGTAGGCGCGCAGTGGATATGCTTCTCAAAAAAATAGCAGGTGAGGAATTCGTAACAGAATACCCCATGCCTGTATTCGACCGTGTAGCCCCCGGCAAGGCCATCGTGGATATGAAAACGGCGCGTATAGCACTGGTAAGTTCCGGCGGGCCGGTACCAAAGGGTAACCCCGACCGTATTGAGTCGTCTAGCGCCTCTAAATACGGCAAGTATTCCCTAAAAGATATCACAAAGTTCACCCCCGAAAACGGCGAAACCGCCCACGGAGGGTACGACCCGGTATATGCCAATCAAGATTTAGATAGGGTTCTGCCGGTAGATGTTCTTAAGGAAATGGTCACAAGCGGTGAAATAGGCAGCCTGCATGACTACTGGTATTCTACAGTTGGCAATGGCACAAGTGTAGCCAACTCCAAAAAATTTGCTACTGCAATTGCGCAAGAACTGCTAGGGGATAATGTTTCATGTGTTATCCTCACCTCCACGTGAGGCACCTGTACTCGTTGCGGTGCAACGATGGTGAAAGAAATTGAACGTCACGGTATCCCCGTGGTTCATATGTGTACGGTAGTACCTATCTCTATGACCGTGGGCGCCAATAGGATTGTACCCACGGTTGCTATACCTTATCCATTGGGTGACCCAAGCTTGACCCCGGCAGAAGAGAAAGAACTGCGGCGTAAGCTTGTGGTGAAGGCGCTTGATGCGCTTTGTACCGAGGTTGAGGACCAAACTGTATTTTAATTAATTATTGAGATAATGGGGCTGTTTTGTGAGAAGTGTTCTCATAAGGCAGTCCTGTTGTACATAAAAACTGTTTAAAGGGGTTTGCTTATGAAAAATTACAGTCTTCATACAATGCTAGATTAAAAATCAATCAGATGTTATCTCTGTTTTCTCATTTGAATAATAACAAAACTGAATAGAAGCACAAATAGAACGTCAAAGATATTACAATATAGATGATTTAAAGAAAGGTGGAAACCCCATGAAATTCCCAGTATTAAAGGGTACAGCCTATGCCCTAATCCAAGCCAATGACATACTGCTGCACCAAGGCAGTACCCAAACAAGCGAACGCAGACAAAACCCCGAAAGCGAGTATTTCACTGAACTTCCTAAACACTTCCGCAGTTTTGAAGAGGCGGTAACATACCCGCCAAACCAAGTATTCATAGGCAACATACAACCAAAAGCCCTAGACACCATCCCCCGTCCATGGTACGAAAACGTCAACAAAGAAGCCACACGCCAAGGCAAGCACGGCGAAATCATGCCCCAAGACGAATTCATAGGCCTAATGAAAGCGGTAGACGTGTTCGACCTAGTGCTACTGGAAGAGAACTTCGCCCAGCGTATATCCGCCACCCTAAAGTCTCACCCAGTAGTAGGCTCATGGCCATTCCTTGATAAACTGTCCCGCCTTCCAGCCACCCCAGAAAGCCTAGCCGAACAGGTCAAAGAAGGAGCCGAGCCGCTATATAACGATAGCGTACTGATAGGCTGTGTAAAAAAAGCCCACGCTTTCGATGAAGCGCTTTCTGCACATGTAATGTTCGAAAACCTAGCCAGTAAGGCCTCCGCCGCGTTATCTATGGCGCTATTATTCGCCAAAACCGGCCTAGACCCCGCGCTGGTAGATTATATAATCGAATGTTCCGAAGAAGCTTGCGGCGACATGAACCAACGTGGCGGTGGCAATATAGCCAAGGCAATAGGCGAAGTATGCGGCTGTGTAAACGCCACCGGCTCTGATACACGTAGTTTCTGTGCCGCCCCGGCCCATGCACTTGTGCAGGCGGCAGCTCTTGTTAAAAGCGGTGTGTACAAAAATGTAATCGTAGTTGCAGGCGGTTCATCCGCAAAGCTAGGCATGAACGCAAAAGACCATGTAAAAAAAGGCATGCCCGTATTAGAAGATATGATAGGCGCATTCGCGGCTCATATAAGCGAAAACGACGGCACATCCCCAATAATACGCACAGATATTGTAGGCCGCCATGCTATAGGCAGCGGCGCAAGCCCACAAAATGTAACCCAAGCCATTGTAGGTGACCCGCTAGACCGCGCAGGGCTAGGCATAGCTGATATAGATACCTTCTCCGTAGAAATGCAAAACCCCGAAATCACAGAGCCAGCAGGGGCAGGGGACGTTCCCAAGGCCAACTACAAAATGTTGGCAGCACTTGGCGTAATGCGCAAGGAATTCGAGCGGGGTGACCTTAACGCGGTAGTCGAGCGCATAGCCATGCCCGGCTTTGCCCCCACACAAGGGCATATACCATCAGGTGTACCATTCCTTGCTCACGCGGCAGACTTGATGGCAAGCGGCAGTCTTAATCGTGTGATGATTATCGGCAAAGGAAGCCTTTTCCTAGGCAGGCTAACAAATTTGTTTGACGGCGTGTCATTCATATTAGAGAAGAATAATGGCGCAACAGAAACCGAATCAGCCGCTGAAACTGTAAAGAAAACTCGCGTAGGAATAACATTACTAGGCAGCGAGCACGGTGAAGCGGAAATCCTAAAAGGCGCAGAATTAGCCCATTACGCCAATGCCGATATAGAAGTAGTGGTAATAGGCCCCGTAGTCAAAACCAACTTAGCTCATATTGAAGCCGCAGACGAGAAATCTTCCCATGTGCAAATGGACGCTGTGCTTAAATCCGGTGCGCTTGATGCGGCTGTTACTATGCACTACAACTTCCCGATTGGTGTATCCACGGTAGGGCGTGCAATAACACCGGGGCGTGGCAAAAGTATGTATATTGCCAACACAACCGGCACATCAGATACTCAGCGAACCGCTGCCCTAATCAAAAACACTATCTATGGGATAGCGGTTGCAAAGGCTTGTGGGAACCCAAGTCCGACAGTAGGCGTGCTTAACATCGACGGAGCAAGGGCGCTAGAACGTGCGCTTCAGAGCCTGCAATCCGCAGGATATAACATTAACCTAACCCAAAGCGCCCGCGAAGGTGCAACCATGCGCGGTAACGACTTGCTGCAAGGCACGCCAGATATCATGGTTATGGACAGCCTAACCGGCAATGTAATCATGAAGACACTAAGTGCGTTTACCACTGGCGGAAGCTATGAGTCAATTGGCGATGGCTATGGCCCCGGGGTAGGGCAGGGGTATGACCGTATCGTAAATATCCTTTCCCGTGCTTCCGGCGCACCGGTAGTGGCCGGGGCGATTGCCTATGCCGCCGCCTGTGCTAAGGGGGAACTTGTGCAAAAAGTAAATGCCGAGTTTGCCGCTGCAAAGAAAGCTGGACTGGATGCGTTGCTGGCCGTTGAGCCAATCACGCCCGTACAAGCATCACAATCCATAGAAAAAGTAACCGTACCCCCGGAAAAAATAGTAACGGAGGAAATCGCAGGTATTGAAATCTTGGAATTAGAAGAAGCCGTGGAAGCGCTTTGGAAAAAGGGTATCTATGCAACCAGCGGCATGGGTTGTACCGGGCCGATTGTCTTAGTCGCGCCAGATGATTTAAGCGCCGCACAGGATTGCTTGAAAGAAGCGGGATATCTGTAAACTACGCTAATTGTTAGGCGCTTGGATATCAATGTTTATCTAATATCATGATTCCAAGCGCCTACATTTTTGTATGCAAATTCTTAATTTGGGAGAGTACATAATGATTGAATTTAGGAAAATCACATGGGATAATTGGGAAGAATGCATGAATTTGAATGTAACAGAAGAACAAGATGATTTCATCGCATCCAATAAGTACAGTCTTGCGCAATCTTTTGTTGCCTTATCAAATGATGAGCTACCGCCCATGACTTTAGCTATTTATGAAGATGAGACGATGGTAGGGTTTATGATGATGGGTTATAGCACCGCCGATGAAAGTGAGTATGGGGAAGAACCATATTACGATCTTGCTCGTTTTATGATTGATAAAAAGCATCAAAACAAAGGCTTAGGTAAGCAAGCAATGATAAAGCTGCTAGAATATATTAAAACTTTTCCACATGGCGAAGCTACGGCAGTGTATTTGGCGTATAACGTCAGAAATGACCATGCCCGAAAATTCTATCGGTCTTTAGGATTTATAGAGACTGGTGGGCTATATATTGGCGATGATTATATAGAAGCCGGAGGTAAATATACCGATGAGGATGATGTTGAAGTTGTAGCTAAACTTGTATTATAGACTTTTATGTATTAACAAAGTGATAGGAGAAACAAGAATGAAAAAAGTAAAGGACTTTAAGTTCCCATTTTACCGCTTCGCTGGTCTTAATTTCTATAATTGTTACGCAAGCGTTTATTTATTCTTGCAAGGCCCAACGGTGGGCAATGTAAACTACAATTGTCGTGCAATAGAGGGAAAGGGCTGCAACGAATGCTGGAACTGTGCCGAAAGCCTTCAAACAAAATCGGAGAGATTAATGTGTTTATTTGCTACAATATTCGATGGGTTTTGGACAACACAAAGGGACAGCTGGTCCGGAGAAAAAACAAAAATTCAAAGTGAATTGGCCAGAAAGCATGAAAATTTTGAAAATAAAATAAGCCATGAAGTAGATATACTAACAAACTTAACGGGCTATAGCTTCAAGAAAATAACCGAAGGGTTTATGGGAAACATCGTCTCCGCTATAGATGACGGTAAACCTGTCATCGCAAAAATAAGAAATGAAGAAACATTCCGTGTAATAATTGGCTATGACGGCGACGCTCTAATAGACCCGGATTATAGGCCTGCCGACAGCCCGGTGGTTAACTCAGCAAATCCAACTACATATGAATCAATCGAATATTTATATTTATTCGGAAAATGTATACCACAGAGATACACTTTCCTTGATGTTTTAAAAAACATGGATTACGTAATGAGTTCTGATTTCGCCGAAGGCTTGTGGCACGATATCGTAAACAATATACGTTACGATGTTATTTGTGACCAGCCTTTTTCGGAAGTAAAAAGGCGCTTTGAAAGATTGTGCGAAATAGCTGATATGCTGCCTAACAGAGGTCATAACTTACAGCTATTATTTGGAGATAATGACTTACTTAAATGGCTTGGAATAGACATTGATAGGCATCGTGAGTTGTTCAGCATAATAGAAGGTCAAGGGCATCTACTCCATGAACGCGGTTATATGTTAACAGCAATCAGCACTAGCATCATAAACCTCAAACTAGATGATACCGATAAAATCCCATGGGATAAACATGGCTTAGTTACGGCAGCGGGGCAAATTCTTGAATTAGTTATCAATTGTGATTTGCTAATTCTGCAAGCAATAAAAAATGCGGTTCGATATAGCTCATGATATTTTGAAAAAGTTTATTGATTATAAGTCCTCAATCATTTAAACATGGCGATACATACACCCCCGTACTATCATGGGCTGTAACAATAAACCAGCAAGAAGTTGACTATATGTTGAAAGTATTAAATAATATTTCATTATGGTTTAACAATATAAACAACCCAATACCAATATGGTATTTAAAAAATTTAATCGAATAGCAGGAACGTGCTAAGAAAAGGAGAATCCTATGAAATCTGCGTACAATCACTGGCACAAACTATCCACAGACATCCAAGCCTCTGGCCTATGGAAAACCGAGCGCATAATCACTACCCCGCAGTCTTCGCAAATAGACACCACACAAAAGCCTAACCTTATTAACATGTGCGCCAATAACTACCTAGGCCTAGCCAACAACGCTGAAATAAAAGAAGCCGCCAAGCAAGGCATAGACACTTGGGGCTACGGCCTATCATCTGTGCGTTTCATCTGCGGCACCCAAGAGCTTCATAAAAACCTTGAAGCAAAACTAAGCCAATTCTTATGTACAGAAGACACAATCCTTTACTCCTCTTGTTATGACGCAAACGGCGGGTTGTTCGAGACCATTCTAACTGCCGAAGACGCGATTATAAGCGACGAACTAAATCACGCCAGCATTATAGATGGCGTGCGCCTATGCAAAGCCACCCGCTACCGTTACAAAAATAACAATATGGCCGACCTTGAATCCCGGCTAAAGGAAGCCCATGCTGCCCGCATCAAAGCCATAGTAACAGACGGTGTATTCTCCATGGACGGGACAATTGCTAACCTACCCGCTATCTGCGACTTAGCCGATAAATACGACGCAATAGTTATAGTAGACGACAGCCACGGCGTAGGCGTAATAGGCGAAAACCTGCGTGGCGCACACGAACACCATAACGTAATGCACCGTGTAGACCTTCTAACAGGCACGCTGGGCAAGGCGCTAGGCGGCTCTTCCGGTGGGTATACCAGCGGCAAAAAGGCCATTATTGATATCCTGCGCCAGCGTTCGCGTACGTATCTCTTCTCCAATACCCTATCCCCAATAATCGCGTCCGGCTCGCTTAAAGTACTGGAACTTATCCAGCGTGATAAAGCCCTTAAAACCCGCCTAGAAGAAAACACCGCCTACTTCCGCGCCGGATTAAAGGATATTGGCCTAGACATTGTGAACGGCCAGCACCCCATAGTCCCGGTAATGCTGTACGACGAGCTAAAGGCACAAAAAATGGCCGAGAAACTGCTTGAATACGGTGTATATGCAATAGGCTTTTTCTTTCCGGTAGTGCCAAAGGGTAAAGCCCGCGTACGCTGCCAAGTTTCTGCCGGGCATACAAAGGAGCAACTGGATATTGCGTTGGCAGCATTTCAGGCCTGTAAGGAAGCGGCGTAATTTGTGTAGAATAGAAGCAAAAAGGATATGTCATAGAGACATGAACATAAAACCGGAAGAAAATATCTATCGTCTTTAAATCATTTCAGAGAGTTGGCTCATGCGCCGCTCTCTTTTTGTTTCCAGTTGAAAAGCTATATAACTCTACCCAGTTAGGCATAAAGCTATTGACATACATAAATGGCAACTGTAATATATGAAAAATGACACTTGTAGTTTATCACTCATGCACATATAAGGAGAAATGACCATGAAAGAGTATCCACAACTGCCCAGTTCAGAGTTCGCTGTAATGCAAGTAATCTGGAGTGAGACAGCCCCTGTCTCCAAAACCAAGATTGCGGAAGCCATCGCCCCGTTACGCGGCTGGAAGCCCCAAACTGTCTATACTCTATTAACGCGCCTTCAAGACAAAGGATTCCTATCCAGCATTAAGCAGGGCAAGGAAAGGTCATATACACCCTTAGTAACGCGTAAGGACTATCTGAGCCAAGAAACTGGGCGGTTTATCCGCACATTCCACGAAAACTCGCTTACAGGGCTGATGAATGCCATGTTCGCAGACTCGCCGGACGAAAATGACCTGTCGGAACTAGAGCGCTGGCTCAACGAAAGGAAGTGAGCATATGGCGGACATTATGTTTAGGTTTTTCGAGCAATCTTTAATAATGTCTGTAGCGATTGTGCTTGTGGCGGCGCTGGTTAAGATATTGCGTGATAAAGTACGCCCGGCCAAGCGGTATTTGTGTTATGTGATTTTGTTTGCGGCGTTATTTATTCCGTATCGCCCTAATGTTTTCACTGTGACTGTAGCGGCACCCATGCCAGAAATCCAACACACGGTAACTCCGGCAGCATATAGTATGATTATATCTGAAACATATGAAGCTGACCCCTTGCCCATACGCGGCTTTGACGCGGTGGCTGCTCAAACTCGTGAAATAATGCAATACTGGAGTCGCTTCCGTGCCGGTTCAATACCGATTTTTAGCCGTGAAGCATATTACTTAACAACGAGTTATTTCAATCTTATTGAAGGCTATACAAATGCCACATCTTCGGTAACGAACGCAAATATCATCCCATGGCGTTATCTCACCATGCACCAGTTGCTGCTAGGTATTTGGGTCGCGGGGATTTTGGTTTTACTTGCAGTTTCTGTCATCAAGTATATACGTTTTATTATGGCACTAAAACGCCACAGCACTCCTATCCAAAATGGTACGGCTTATGAAATCCTGCGCCGCATCCGCCGTTCGCTTAAACTTAGACGTAAAATCCGCCTGTGGAGCAACCCTGTCGCCACAGTGCCTGTCATGTTTGGCCTATTTAGGCCAACCATAGTACTGCCAGAGTATGAAGCATATGTAGATGAAGACAAACTGCATATGTTTATCCTTCATGAAGCCCTGCATATAAAGCGCCGCGATATCGCAACTAAAATATTGTGTATAGTAGCTACGGCACTACATTGGTTTAACCCACTTGTATATTGGCTAAATCATCGTATAAGCGAAGAGTGCGAACGGGCTTGCGATGAGGCAGTTATAGAGTTTATGGGAACAGAAAACCGTTTCAATTATAGTCAAACCCTGTTATTCGCGGCAAAGCAAAGCCATGGCCTTAAAAAAGCCGTGTTATCTTATGCGCTGTCTGATGATGGTAAAAGGATGAAAGGGAGACTTGTTAATATAATGAACAATGTTACCCCGAACCGCTGGGTGCTAATCACCTGTACCGCACTACTACTTACAATGGCTATGATATTTAGCTTAATAAGCTGTGGCCACAATAATGATGACTACGAGCCGTCATCAGCCGTTACAGGAGGCGGCCCAACCCCTCAAAATGCAGGCGCAAATGATTTAGGTTCAATTTATGTCATTGATGTTGTCCGGCCCGGTGAAGTACCGGCCTTTGATCGTGAGCAATTTGTAGGTGAGACGCTAACTATATACACTGCTTGGGCATACCATATAAGATCTATCGCGGAAGGATATATGCTGCAAAACCCCGGCGTAAGTATCAAGATATCATGTTTTTCTCCAAATTATGAACGAGGGATAGAGCAAATCTTGGCTCAGGGTTATGCACCGGTGTTACTTGATTCCACTTATGCGAATCATCCCAGTCTTAGCAATATCCTGCAATTAGCAGACTGGTCCGGCTTTATGAATGCTGACCCGGAATTTAATGATGACATTTATTTTATGAATGTCTTTGACGCACTTAAAGTAAACAACCGCCTTTACAATTTTCCGCTTGCATTTAGCTTTAGCATGATGGCAGCCAACAACACAATCCCCGGCCTTGCCAATACCTTAGGGTGGTATAACAGTCTGCATGGCGGTATAACAATGTCTCAATTGCTGGAGTTGAGGCACACTTATAGTGTTATGGGAGGCGATATGCATTTCGAATATAACTTTACCGTTGCTTGGGGGATGCATGGTTATCTTCACAATTTTATTGATTTAGAAACCCGTCGGGTGGATTTTAACAATCAGAGATTTATAGATTTTATAGTTAATTCCCGTGAAGCAACTGGCTCTGATAAAGGTTTATTTTACATGAGGGGTACTAATTTCAGTGGGCCTCAGTGGCAATACAATATGAGCCAACAATATTTCTTCTATAATATTGGTTATGGTACCAGTATGTTAGCATTCTTTTTAGATTTAGACGGGGTGTTTATATATCTAAACCCGACACCCGTAGTCAATGACCGAGGTGAGTTGGTTATACACCAGCAAAGTGCCTTCGCATTGAATGCTGAAGCTACCCCGGTACAGCAAGCTCTCGCATGGGACTTCATGCGCTTTGCATCGGGAAATGCACTAGGCGGCTATGGTAGTTATTCACAATCACTTATGTTTGGTATGCCTGTAAATAGGAATGCGTTGCGCTTTGCCATAAACAGAGATTTGCCTCAGGTGCTTAGTATGTTGGCGGGCAATCATGGCGGCTGGAATATGCGACCCATAGGCACCCGGCAAGAAGCACTTGAAACCGCTGTAGCCAGACTAACCATTATTGGCGAGATGCCTATGATATCCACCCAATTGCCGCCGTTACTATCTGCTATATTCAATGAAGAACTGGCCGATTTCCATTATGGATACACGATGGCAAGTGAAACCGCCTATAATTTACAAGAACGTATAACATCAGCTCTTGATGCAAGATAGCTAAAAAAGGCTGCACTAACTTGCGCCCTTACCAACGATGGCAAAAAGATGAAAGGACGGTTATTAAGTATAATGAATTGCACAGGCACAAACCGCTTTGTATTAATTGTCTGCACAACCTTGCTGCTTGCCTTTGTTACGGCATTTAGTTTAGTAAGCTGCGGCCGTGACAGCGAACCCGAAGATACAGGCACAAATCATGCGGAAGGCACCGGGCCACGCCCGGGAGATACTGATACTGGAGATGCAGGTAGCGCCGACCCTTTTGTTGTATTGGATTTAGCATCTGCTTTTAACCGTGACCATTTTTATGGCGAAACTTTAACTATATCTGTGTCCACAGATTCCTCTCATATGCAGGCATTAGCAGATGCGTATATGATGCGTAACCCCGGTGTATCCGTGGAGGTAATCCCCAATTATATCCTTAATTTAAGAACCGCCAACGAAGTAAGATGGAGTGTAAACAATCAACTTGCTAACGGAACGGCACCGATATTGATATGCGCCCGCATTATTGACCATCACAACCCAATAAGCACGCGGTATCTTGCTGACTGGTTCCCCATTATGAGCACATCCCCATATTTTGACGAAGATGATTACTTCTTTAATGTCTTCCACGCAGTAACAGTAGATGGCCGTCTTTATACCTTTCCTACACGGTTTTCCTACCGCATGGTGGTGGCTAACAGTACGGTCCCGGGCCTTGTCCCGCTTTTGGGAACGTATAATGATATGTATGGCGGTGTAACAATTTCCCAACAAATGGAGATGATGCGCCTTATGGGTTCAACAATGGGGCATATGTATCTGGACAGCTACTTCGACGTGTTTGTTGGGATATGGGACTATCTTTACAATTTTATTGATATGAATACCCGCAGAGTGAATTTTGATAATCAGCGTTTTATTGACTTTATTACCCGGGCCCTTGAGGTAACTTGCCCCAATACTATATATGGCCAAAAGCGTGTATCTAACCATACACCATACGCACGGGACAATGAGCTGAAGGAGAGATATTTTTTTCAGCAGATAGGTGATACTGTATTCCAGTATTTCGTTAATTTTGGTGAAGGTTTTCGCGGTGCCCGTTTTGCTTTTGAAGCCCCAACTCCTATAACTCCCAACGAAAATGATGCGATGGATTCAATTGGATTATTCAGTGCCACGCACGGCAATCATCCACAGCATGACATTGTAGCCCCTGCCCCCATAGTCAGTAGCCGGGGCGAGTTAATAATAAACACATATGACTCCTTTGTATTAGGAGCCCATGCCACTGTGGTGCAGCAGGCTTTAGCGCTGGATTTCATGGAGTTTATGACAAGCCTTGCAGGCAATGTTGCGGCAACCAGAGTGACGGGGGCCCCTCCGGTTCAATTAATACCTGTAAACAGAACTTTATATACCCGTACAATTGTGAGTGCACTTTTTAATGTCATAAGTAGCCGTGAAAGCATCTTAGGGCCATGGATAGCTATACATGGGCAGGTTTTTGGGGCTCAGACTAACGACATAGCAGGCCATTTATTTGCCATAAACAACATGCCTATGATATCAACACAAATGTCTCCGGAAGTAACAAGCATCATCTTCGAAGTGCTTGAAAATTTTCATAATGGTACAGTGTCGGCAGAGGAAACCGCGAGGAATTTACAGAGCCGCGTAGCCGTAGCGCTGCACTAGAGTCGTTATGTGAGAAAGATAAGATGAAGGGATGGATATCAAATCCTATGAATAACACTAACTCAAAACATTGGGTATTGATTACTTGTGCGGCTTTATTACTAACAGTACTCATGACTTTAAGCCTAATAAGCTGCGGCCGTAATAGTGAACACGATGATACAGGCACGAACCATGCAGAAGGTGCCGGACCGCGCCCCGGAGACGCAGGCGATGCTAACCCTGCCGGCTTACTAGATTTAGCATCAGCTTTTGACCGTGACCTTTTTTATGGCGAGACTTTAACAATATCTGTGTCCACAGATTCCTCTCATATGCAGGCACTAGCAGATGCTTATATGCAACATAATCCTGGGGTAATCGTGGAGGTAATCCCAAACTATATCGCTTACATTTATGATGAGATATTCGATGGCACTTATACTTATGTCCACCGCAACTATGCCTTAAGTTTGGAAACTGCCAATGAGGTTAGGTGGTATGTAAACAACCGGCTAGAAAATGGTACAGCACCAATATTAATATGCTCCCGCATTATTGACCACCATAACCCAAGAAGTGTGCGGTATCTTGCGGACTGGTTCCCCATTATGAGCGCATCACCATACTTTGACGAAGATGAATATTTCTTTAATGTCTTCCACGCAGTAGCAATAGATGGTCGTCTTTATACCTTTCCTACACGGTTTTCCTACCGCATGGTGGTGGCCAATAGTACAGTCCCGGGTCTTGTCCCGCTTTTAGGAACGCATAATGATATGTACGGCGGAGTAACAATTTCCCAACAGATGGAGATGATGCGCCATCTATGGTCTGCAGGGAACCAAATGTATTTAGACAGCTACTTTGATGTGTTTGTTGGGATATGGGATTATCTTTACAATTTTATAAATATGGATATCCGCCATGTAGATTTTAACAATCAACGTTTTATTGACTTTATTACAAACGCTCTTGAGATAACTTGCCCCAATACTATATATGGCCAAAGGCGCGTATCTAACCGTACCACACATGCGCGGGACGTGGAATTGCGGGAGAGATATTTCTTTCAGCATATAGGCGATACTGTATTCCAGTATTTTGTGGATTTTGGTGAGGACTTTCATGGTAATTATTTTGCTTTTATGGCCCCAACACCCATTATTTATAGCCACGATGAGATATTTGATTTTTCTTCAGTGCTTACTATTGCCGATAGAGATGCTCAACCACAGCATAATATCGTGGCTCCAGCCCCTATTGTTAGTAGCCGAGGCGAGTTAATTATAACCACATACGATTCTTTTGTATTAAATGCACATGCAACCGCAGTACAGCAGGCTTTAGCACTAGATTTTATGGAGTTTATAACAAGCTTTGCTAGCCATACGGCGATAACAAGATTGATTCAACCACCGATTCAATTGATGCCTATTAACAGGGATTTATTTGCCCGAATAGTTGGATTCGCCATTCTTGATGCTACAAGTAACATTGCGCTAGCATCATGGACTAACTATCACGGGCCAGTCTGGGCGGCTCAGCTTAATGATATTGGTATCCATTTATATACTACTATTGGTGAGATGCCTATGATTACAACACAAATGCCTCCGGAAGTTACAAGCATCATATTCGAAGAGCTGGAAGCCTTCCACATTGGTTCAGTGCCGGCAGAGGAAACCGCGAGGAATTTACAGAACCGTGTTTCTGCGGCACTGCACTAGAGTTACTATATAAGAAAGGCAAGATGATTAAGAGATGAAGAGAGGATAACAAATATTATGAATTACTCTAACTTAAAGCGTTTGGTGTTGATTACCTGCACGACCTTATTACTAACCATACTCATGGCTTTAATCCTAATTAGCTGTGGCCGTAATCGTGAACCCGATGATACAGGTACAAACCATGCATATGGTGCAGGCCCGCGCCCCGGAGATACAGGCGATGCCAATCCTGTGGCTTTGCCAGATTTAGCATCTGCCTTTGACCGCGATTTGTTTAATGGCGAGACATTAACCATATCAGTATCCTCAAATTTCGCCCATATGTATGCCTTAGCATCTGCATATATGAGGCAGAATCCCGGCGTGATTGTTGAAGTAATTGATAATACGGTACAGCTTGAAGAAGGAACAGTGCCGGTTCTGATGTGTTTTCTCACTATTGACCGGTATGACCCACACAATGCCCGAAATCTTGCGGACTGGCTCCCTATCATGAATGCCTCCCCATATTTTAACGAGGATGAGTATTTCATGAATGTTTTCCATGCGGCAGCGGTAGATGGCCGCCTTTATGCATTTCCTACACGGTTTTCCTACCGTATGGTGGTGGCCAACAGCACTATCCCGGGCCTTGTTTCGCTTTTGGGAACATATAACGATATGTATGGTGGAGTAACAATTTCCCAACAAATGGAGATGATGCGTCTTTTAGGGTCTGAATTGAGCCATATGTACTTAGATAGCTACTTTGACGTATTTGTTGGGATATGGGACTACCTTTACAATTTTATTGATATAGAAACCCGCCGTGTAGATTTTTATAACTATCGTTTTAAAGATTTTATAACAAATGCCCGTGAGTTAACTTGCCCCGATACCATATATGGCCAAATGCGCATATCTAACCGCACTACACATGCGCAGGACTTGGAACTTAGGGAGAGATATTTCTTCCAGCATATCGGCGATAGCATGTTCCAGTATTTTGTAAATTTTGGAGAGGATTTTCACGGTAATTATTTTGCTTTTGAGGCTCCAACCCCTATCGACCACAGTGATGTGTTAATCGATTTCGCTCCAATATTTCCTGCACACGATGATCCGCCGCAGCATGATATTGTGGCCCCAGCCCTTATTGTCAGCAGTCATGGCGAGTTACTGATAACCATATATGATTCATTTGTATTAAACGCCAATGCAAATACAGTACAGCAAGCCTTGGCACTAGATTTCATGGAATTTGCTACAAGTGCTGTGGGTAATATGATGGCGGGCGAGGGATTGAATCCGCCACGTAATGTTCATTTAATACCTGTTAATAGGGAACTATATGCTCGTGTAATTTGGGATGCTCTTTTTAATGTCCTCGGTAATCGTGACGGTGTTGTATGGCAATGGCTCGCGAGTCATGGGCAGATCTGGATTAATCAGCTTAATGATATAGCCGCACATCTGCTTACAATTGGCGACATGCCTATGATATCTACACAAATGCCGCATGCAATTACCAACATCATCTTCGAAGAGCTGGAAGCCTTCCACAATGGTTCAGTATCAGCTGAGGAAACCGCGCGTAACTTACAAAACCGAATTTCTTTTGTTTTACATTAGGGTTCACATTTATGGCAGTACGAAAGGTCGTGGCATATGACGGATATAATGTTTAGATTTTTAGAACAATCGCTGATCATGTCACTTGTGATTTTGCTTATGATGGCACTGGTTAAAGTGCTTAACGATAAGGTACAACCGGCCAAACGGTACTTGTGCTATATAATTGTGTTTGTGGCGCTGCTGATTCCGTACAGGCCGGACATTTTTGTTGTGCAGATACCAACGCTGGAAACTACAAACACAACCATCTCGGAAATACTAAGTGCGACTATACAGTATGACTATGTATCATATTCAAACACTGAATGTGGCTTTGATACGGCAGTTATCCATACTCGTGAAATCACGCAAAAATGGAATCGCTTTCGTGCTGGTCCGGCACTGATTTTTGGTCGGGAGATGGCTAGTGCAATACATGATCATTTACCGGTTGTGGAAGGCTATGCAAGTGCAAGTACAGTTTTCGCGGCTGCGGACACTGGCACAAACCTATGGCAGAACATAACCATCTATCAGCTATTTTTAACGATTTGGATAGCCGGTATTGTTGCCTTCCTCGCTATCCATTCGTTCAGGCATATACGCTTTGTACTAGCGATTGGGCGCCACAGAATAATCATAGAAGACGGCCCGGCATACGAAATCCTACGCCGTATTCGCCGTTCATTAAAGCTGCGAAAAATCCGGCTTTGGTGTAACCCAGTTGCTACGGTGCCTGTGATGTTTGGCTTACTGCGGCCCACAATCGTGCTGCCGGAATATAAAACATATATTGACGAAGACAAACTAAATTTATTTATCCTACACGAGGCCCTGCATATAAAGCGCCGAGATATATTTACCAAGATGCTGCGCCTAGCGGCCTTAGCCCTGCACTGGTTTAACCCCTTTGTACACTGGTTAAACCATCACACTAATAATGAATGCGAACTAGCGTGTGATGAAGCTGTAATAGAATTTATAGGAACAAAAAACCGTCTAAGCTACACCCAAACATTATTGTTTGCAGCAAAGCTAAGCCGCGATCTTAGAAAAGCTGCAATATGTAATGCCTTAACCAGCGATGGAGAAAAGATGAAAGGAAGACTATTAAATATTATGAATAATTCACTTCAAAAACGCTGGGTATTAGTTACCAGCACAGCCTTGCTGCTTACCATAGTACTGGCCCTTAGCCTAGTAAGCTGTGGCCGCAATAATGAATCACCCGAAAGTGGCACATCCGGGCAAACAGTAGGGGGCCCGCGTCCCGGAGACGCTGCCGATGTTGAGTTTGATGATACTCACATATTACACATATCCCAAACCCCAGCTGCCGATGACCCTAATCGGTTTTATGGGCAGACACTAATTATATCTTCCGCATTTACAGATACTCTTGAACGTCTTGCAAGGTCATATATGCTTTTAAATCATGGCGTGACTGTAGAAGTGATTGAAAGCAGCCGTGAGGAAACAGCTATGATGCTTATGACCGGCGGTGCGCCTATACTAATGTGCCACCGGCTTGTGGATGTTTTTGATTCAAGAACTGCGGGGTTTCATGCAGACTGGTTGCCGATAATGGATGCAGAGCCGGGTTTTGATGAAAATAATTATTTCATGAATATCTTTGATGCATCAACTGTAAACGGCCGGCTATACAATTTTCCTATAACGTTTGAATTCAATTTTGTTACTGCCAACAATACAGTGCCGGGCCTAGCAGATGCAATGGAACGGTACAGCATACTATATAACGGCATAACCACCTCACAGCTAATGGGGCTGCATCGAACTTTTGTAGCACAAAGTCCTTTGCTTCATGACCAGAATTTCGATATCCTTGTTGGGGCTGGAAATAGTATCAACGATTTCTTTGACTGGGATACAGGGCAGGTGGATTTTTATAACCATAGCTTTATTGAACTTATTAACAGTGCTAGAACGTTTACAAACCCTAACAGGGAGCTGGGTGCATGGTGGGGCATTAATACTAACACACCGGCAATAGTAGGGGCATTAAGCGAAATGTATATGTTTTATTATATCCCCCCTCTTATGCTTGAATTTATACTTGATTTTGACGGGGATTGGATATTTACCGGTACAACACCAATAGTAAACAATCAAGGAGAGCTAGTTGTGCGTACCGTGGAAGCTTATGTTTTAAATGCCGCGGCAACCCCTATCGAGCAAGCGCTTGCGCTTGATTTCATGCAATTTGCTGCAAGCCGCTTGGGGCGTTATGTTGTGGCAAGCCAGAGTCACATGGGGTTTTCATTTGTCACGTATCAGCCATTCTTCTTCCCTGTTAACAGGGATGCACTACTTTTTGAAATTACAGGTAATTTAGTTGATATAATCACAACAGCGGCTGTTCATAACCGGGGAATAACCGGAACAAGAGCTGAAATTGCCGAAAGGGCGTATGAGCAGCTATCCGTTGTAGGCGAGATGCCCATGGCCCAGATTCAGCCAGATCATATACACGGCATCATTAACAATGCGCTAAGGGATTTCCATATTGGCTTAACTACGGCAGATCAAGTCGCATATTCATTGCAAGGGCGTTTAACTGCGGCCCTGTCGGAAATTGAATAGCTGTTTTGATACTAATTATAAAACTGAAAGCCGTACACATATGATTGGAGGAAGCCATGCGAAACTTAAAAAATCTCACAATGAGCCGGGTATTGGTTACCTGCATAGTCTTACTGCTTACTATATTAGTATCCTTGTGCTTGGTAGGCTGCGGCCAAAATAACGAACCACAGGGAGGCGGCCCACCCGCACCGGAAGGAACCGGCCCACGCCCTGGAGATGCCACAGACATTGGCACGGGTGATGTTATTGTCACCATGCCAGAATATGACCGTGAGCAGTTCTACGGCCAAACCATAAAGATATTCTCGCTTCAAGGACACCAGCATATTAATTCCCTTATTCGTATGTATATGGATGAAAATCCCGATGTTATGGTCATGTATTCGTTATTTCCAAGCATAGCCGAAGGCATGTGGTACACAACAACTTATCTTGCAGCCGGTACTGCACCTACTATTATGTATTCCCAGTTTATAGACTATTACAACCCGAATTATGCACGCTATCTGGCGGATTGGTTCCCTGTTATGGAAGCATCCCCATACTTTGACGAGGATAGCTTTTTCATGAATGTCTTCCACGGTGCGGCGGTAAATAGTCGGCTCTATGCCTTCCCGCTTTCATTCTCTTATCGTATGGTGACAGCCAATAGCCTAATACCCGGCCTTATAGAAAGCTTGGACTGGTACAAAGGCAGATATGGCGGTGTAACCATTCCACAGCTTATGGAAATGATGCATGTTAGGCACATACCGGGAAGTGATATGTATTTTGCCAGATATTTCGATGTATCTGTTGGGGTATGGGATTATATTCACAGCTTCTTTGACATGGATACCCGCTATGTGGGTTTTAACAGTCAATCCTTTATCGATTTAATTAGCAACATGCAAGAAATAACCACCTCAGGTAGGATATTTGATTGGAGCCGTACAAGTACACATACGGCATTTGCGGTGGACTCAGTTATGAGTGAGAGGTATTTCTTTCAGTTTATTTGCCATCACATACTTCAATATTTTGTAGATTTTGGAGAGACCGCTTCTGGTGATGCATTTATGTTTACGGCCCCGACCCCTATACTTAATAACCAAGGTGAACTAAATATTGACTTAATAAATGCCTATGTTTTAAATGCCCAAGCCACCACAGTAGAACAGGCTATTGCATTGGATTTTATGTTGTTTATACGGCAATTTTGGATAGGAACCGGAATCGACTTTAGAAACCTGCAAATTCCTAGAATGCTGCCTGTTGATAGGGATATGCATTACGGTATGGTCACGTCTAACATAAACAATACTTTGTTCAACGAAGATGGCCACTGGGGCAGATGGGTTGCAGAAAGGGGAGAGCTTAGCCCCGAAGAGCGTGAGGACATTATTTCTCAGCTAGTTGCTATAGGCGGCATGCCTATGACATCAACTCAAGTGCCGCATGAAATAAAGGACATCATCTTTTACGAACTTCGAGAGTTTCATAATGGCTTTGTATCGGCAGAGGATGTAGCGCATAATCTATACAGCCGTATTACTTCTGAATTGTCGCGGATGGAGTAAGTAAATTGTTATAAAAGCCCGCATAGACTGACAATTGTCGCGCTATGTGGGCTTTTTAATTCTCATAGTTATGATAAAAATGTGTCAACAAATACATAAATTTGTTATTGGAGGAATCCATGAAAAATAAAAACATTATTCAAGTTGCTTACACAGTACTAATTCTTGCCGTGATTATCGCACTCAGCCTTTCAGCCTGTGGTCGTAACAATGACCAACCCGAAGCCGATTCCTCCACACAAGCAGAAATAGCAGGCCCGCGCCCCGGAGATGCTGTAGACACTACCACCAATGATACCTTAATCAGCGACTTAATTGCCCCAGCACCCGTGCTAACTTTCGACCGCGATCAATTTGCAGGCGAGACACTAACCATATACACACTTCAAGGACAGCGTTATATCGCTAATCTTGTTCAACAATATATGGCAGAAAACCCTGATGTTACAGTTACTTTCACACAACTCCGCAACATAGAATACGCCATGTTGCACACAAGAACCCAACTTGCCGCCGGCACAGCCCCCATTCTTATGGATTCCCGGTTTATTGACTTTTACAACCCGCGTTATGCCAGATATCTAGCGGACTGGTACCCCATTATGAACGTGTCCCCATACTTTAATGAAGATGACTTTTTTATGAATGTCTTCCATGCCGTAGCAGTAAATGGCCGATTTTTAGCATATCCCCTTTCATTTTCATATCGTACGGTGACAGCTAACAGCGCAATAACCGGCCTTGTAGAAAACTTGGAATGGTATCGCGATAGGCATGGTGGTGTAACCATTTCACAATTGATAGAGATGATGAATGTCAGACATATTCCGGGAAGCGATATGTTTTTAGCTAGACATTTTGATGTTTCTGTTGGGGTATGGGATTATCTTCACAATTTTTTTAACCTAGGTACCCACCATGTGGATTTTGATAATCAGCATTTTATCGACTTTATAAACAATTCACGTGAATTAACTTCCCCAGATAGAGTGTTTGGCTTGGACAGATTAAATCTTCGCACAACAATTATGTTGGACGCGAGTATGAGCGAAAGATATTTCTTCCAATTCCATGACCAAAATATGCTTCAATATTTTGTTGATTTTGGAGAGAATACTTTTGGGGAAGCCTTTATGTTTACAGCTCCAACACCAATTATAAGCGAACAAGGAGAGTTAATTACTGATATATTAAGCGCCTATGTATTAAATGCCCAAGCTACCCCTGTGCAGCAGGCCATTGCATTGGATTTTATGCTGTTTATACGGAGTTGGAGTACAATAAGTACGGTAGCAGATGGAGATATAGAAATAGTGTTTCCAAGGATGATGCCTGTTTTCAGGGGAATCCACAACGGATTGGTATCACACTATATTGACAGTAATTTATTTAATAGATTTGGCCAATGGCGTAATTGGATTGAAGTAAGAGGTGAACTTTATCCAGAAGAGCGCAATGATATAATCACCCGGCTGACTGCTTTTGGCGATATGCCTATGATATCAGCACAAGTACCATATGAAATAAGAAGCATAATCTTTGATGAACTGGAGGGATTCCATAGAGGCTTTGCATCGGCAGAGGATATTGCACAGAATTTGCAAAATCGTATAACCGTTGCATTGTCGCAGATGGAATAAGAAATTATGCAAAATAAAAAAAATATACGAACTGCTGCCACAATATTGTTGCTTACTGTGATTATTATCCTATGCTTTGCAGCCTGTGGCCGTAACAATGAACAGACAGAAGCTGATGCATCCAATCAGGCAGAAGGGGCCGGTCCACGCCCCGGAGATACTGCAAGCGGCGCCGACCTTATAGAAGACGAGCCATTCTTTGACCGCGACCAATTTTACGGCGAGACGTTAACCGTATCTGTATTGTCGCGATACCGGAACTTTATCATGCGCTTTGCGGATGCATTTATGTGGCAAAACCCTGGTGTAACCGTTGAGTTAATCAGTTTTGGTGATAATTTATCAAGGGCATTAGAAGAAACAAGTGCCGGGCTTGCAAGCGGAACAGCACCTGTTTTGATGGAATCTGTATTGGTTAACTCCCGCCACACTCATTATTTTGAAGATTGGCTCCGTTTTATTGATACTACCCCAGATTTTAACAATGATAACTATTTTATGAATGTTTTTGACGCTGCTATTTTAAACGATTCGCTATACGAGTTTCCATTAACATTTACTTTTGGCATGGTAGCAGCCAACCGCACGATTCCAGGTTTGACTCAGACAATGGAAATGTATGGGGATGGCATCACAATGTCGCAGTTGATGGAGTTAAGGAACCTTATGCATTTTACGGGAAACCCAATGTACCTATGGTATAACTTCGATGTTAACCATGGATTATGGGGCTATCTGCAAAATTTTTTTAACTTGGAGACCCGTATGGTAGACTTTAATAATCAACGTTTTATTGATTTTATAAGTTATGCCCGCGAAGCAACCCGCCCCGATATGATGTTTGACTCTTTCAATGACTTATTTCATGGCACCCCCTCCAGTGTCCACTGGATGGGTGCTATTAATGTGGAATGTGAGGAGGAATGTAGCCAAAGTTTCTTATTTCGATATATGGCAATGAATCGTAACTACGATTTTGCAGGCCAGATAGATGATGTGTTATTTACTGGTGCAACCCCAATTGTAAGTGACCAAGGTGATTTAATTATTACCCCTATGAGAACCCATGTGCTAAACGCCGGGGCTACACCCGTCCAACAGGCTTTGGCATGGGATTTCATGCAGTTTTTGGTAAGTGCAGAAGGTCACAGAATAGTGGAAGGTATGGGTTTGCCAATGCTTTCTGTTAACAGGGAAACGGCACGCTTTACGGTTGAGAGAAATTGGCCATCATGGGATGCCCGTCACAGCAGTATTGGCATAAGGATTTCAGGCACTACCGGCAATGAAGCCATCCAAAACACAATCGAAAGATTGATAGCTTTAGGCGATATGCCAATGATATTGGCACAAACATTGCCATATTACGCTTATGGAACGTTACGCGATTTCCATTATGGCGCGGTGTCGGCAGAAGAAACCGCTCAGCTTATTCAGGAGCAGGTTGAATTTGCTTGGTCTGGATAGAGTAGAGGGGAGATTGGAGGCAAGAAAGTTTTACATTAGGCCTGAAACAGATGGACCAATGAAATGCCAATTAAAGGAGGATATTATGCGAATCATTAAAACAAAGTTGGCCTTTTTTATAGTAATTGCTGTAATCCTAAGCCTAGCAGGATGTGGCCGGAGTAACGAATCATCCGAAACCAACTCATCCACACAAACAGTAGGAGATGGCCCACGTCCCGGAGATACTGTCGATATTCAGCCGGATGATTCCGAAATAATAGGCGCAACTCAACTCCCACCAACCGATGATCCTTATAGGTTTTATGGTCAGACCCTAACTATATCCTCCACATTTTTTGCAGATACCCTTGAGCGCCTTGCACAGTCGTTTATGGCTTTGCACCCAGATGTAACGGTAGAGGTAGTGGAAGGTGATATAGAGGAAACGGGCTTAGCCCTAATGGCCGGGGACGCACCAATTTTGATGTGCCACTGGCTTGTCGATGTTTATGATACAAGAATTTCTGGATTGTTTGCAGACTGGTTCCCTATTATGTATGCCGAGCCGGGTTTTAATGAAGATGATTATTTTGTTAATTTCTTCAACGCTAATATCGTAAACGGCCGGCTTTATACATTTCCTATTTCGATTACGTTCGACTTTGTTACTGTTAACAGTACAATCCCGGGCCTTGCGCAGGCAATGGAGTGGTATAGGGCACAGTACAACGGCATCACTACTTCACAGCTTATGGGGATGCATAGAAGTTTTGCCGCACTAAGCCCCAGCCCCTTGTATCATGACCGTAACTTCGACGTTACAACCGGTGTAAGGAATAATATCCACGATTTTTTTGATTGGGAATCCCGGCTAGTGGATTTTTATAACCAGTACTTTATTGATTTTATTACTTATGCTAAGGCACTTACCCACTTAGAAAGGAACTCTGGAGTTTCTATACCAACTACTCCGTCAGAAGAAGCGGCTATGAGTGAATTATATATGTTTTACTATATTCCGCCTCTATTGCTTCAATACCATATAGATTTTGAAGATAGTTTGTTGTATTCCACTGCAACACCAATAGTCAATAACCAAGGTGAATTGGTTGTACGTACTTGGGAAGCTTATGTGTTAAATGCCGCAGCTACTCCTGTCCAACAGGCACTGGCACTTGAGTTTATGCAATTTGCGGCAAGCCGTGCGGGGCGGGCTATTGCGGCAACTCACTATTTTCATGGGCGAACATCTATCATGCACTCCCCATTTGCCCTCCCAGTTAACAGGGATGCGTTAGGTCTTTTAGTAACAGGGAACATGTCTGATGTAATACGAATGACATCTCATTATAATTTGGAGATTGTTGGCACAAGGGATGACGCTACCGAAAACGCACTCGAACATCTAACCGCAATAGGTGAAATGCCCATGGCCCCAGTTCAACCGAACCATATACACGATATTATCGGCAATGTATTAAATAATTTTTATTACGGTTTTATAAATGCCGATGAAGTTGCATCTTATTTGCAAGAACATATAACTGCAGCCCTGCCAGTAATTGATTAGCGGCTTTGATACTAATGACAAAACATAAAGGCGTAATACTTTTAATGAGCAGCAGGAGGAAACCATGCAAAACCCAAACAGTTCCACAAAGAATCAGGTATTAGCTACCAGCTCAGTTATACTATTAACCTTAATTATTTTCATATTCTTGGCCAGCTGCGGCCGCAGTAACGGCCCGTTGGAATATGGCACATCCATCCAAGCGGAAGGAGCCGGCCCGCGCCCCGGAGGCTCGCTTCCCGGGACCGATGAGGATTATGAAACAGATATGATATTGGATGTACCATACTTAGACTACAGCGATAACCAATTCCACGGCCAGACTTTAACCATATCCGTACTAGGCGATTGGTTCATCGCTCCCCATGTAGCTGCATATATGCGTGAAAACCCCGGGATTATGATTAACGTAACCGATTTCGGAGCCGACTGGGAAAGAGCGCGTGAATATACTAATATCCATCTTATGGCAGGTATTGCACCCGACCTGATAGATGCCAATTTTCTGGACTTTAATAACCCACGCATTACACCATATCTCGCTGACTGGTTTCCTATAATGAATGCCTGCCTAAACTTTAATGAGGACGATTTTTTTATGAATGTCTTCCACGCTGCGGCGGTAAACGGCCAACTTTATGCATTTCCTCTTATATTTTCATTTGAAATGATTACAGCCAACAGTACCATACCGGGCATTACAGAGGCTCTAATGTGGTATGACGACGGTATTACTGCTTCACAGCTAATTAATTTAAAACGCGTCAGCGACAGTATTACTGGTAAGTATATGGCACCTGATTCTAATGCCGGTACGTGGATGAGATACTATTTTCATAATTTTTTTGATTTTGGATCCCGGCGTGTGGATTTTAATAATCAACGCTTTATAGATTTTATTAATCACGCCCGCGAGGTAACCAATCCCGAATCTGATTTCTATCAGGGGTCTTTTAACGCGTTAGTACAGCCAAGTCAGGAACTGCAAATGAGTGAAAGATACTTTTTCCAAAGCATTGGCCAAGAACCCAGACTCCAATATTTTGTGGAATTTGACGAAGATTTTCTATTTACAAATCCTACCCCCATTGTAAGCGACCATGGAGAATTAATAATTCACCCATGGATTACTTTTGTCTTAAACGCCGAAACCACTACAGAGAACCAAGCCCTTGCATGGGACTTTATGCATTTTATGTCAGGTGCGACAAGAGTCGCAACGAATACGCATCCAGACTGGCTCCCACTTATGCCACTTAACAGGAGCGCGCTGCGTTATTCTATAGAAATGCGGATACCCATTTTGTTAAGTAGAATATCCGTATGGTTTTTGGGCAGGCAGCCATATGGCACCGAAAGTGAAGCTATAGAAAGTGTTATAGATATGATTACTGCGTTAGGCGACATGCCTATGATAGCAACCACTACAGTACCGCATTCTGTTTCGGTTATCATGGGTGAGGAGATAAGCAATTTCCATCATGGCATAATAACGGCAGAGGAAGCCGCAGAAAATTTACAAAAACGTATTACCGAAACTATGGCAGCATTGGGGTAGGGAAGTAAGTTTTGCTGACAGAGCAAATTGCAGAATGCGTCATTCTCAGAAAACAATCGTATATATTCAAAATGACACGATGCAAAAGGTATTTTTATGCCTAAATGCTAAACCGCAAATTAGTTTCTGTGTTGATGCATCAAAAAATTTAATTTGCGTACTAGGAGGAAGCTATGCAAAACGAAAAAATGATGGTACTAAAGATGCTGGAATCCGGCAAAATAACAACAGAGGAAGCCGCGCGTTTACTGCAATCTGTTGAAGCGGGCGGTGCAGTACCCTCAACCGGTACTGTTGCGCCAAGCGCACCACCAGCACCTGCACCATATAGCACACCGGCGCCTACGCCATACAGTGTACCGCCTTCACAACAAAACCCCAATAGCGCGAAATCACCGGTATCGCCGGCGCCGTCGGCACCACCGCCTTCATCTTCAGCACACTACGGTGGCCAAAACCGCGCAGATTCACACAGTTTATTAGATGACATGGGCCGTAGGTTTGAAACCTTCGCCAAGGACTGGGAGCCTAGGCTTAAAAAAGCAACAGCTACAGTAGCCGAAAAAATCGTGGGTGGGGTTGACCGTCTGTCTAAATCTTTTTCCGAACACTCACCACCACCGCAGCACACCTACGGCACACCATATCCGCATGCGCCAAAACCGTCTTCCGTAGCGCCCGGCGGGCTAACCGAAAAAAATATCGAGATGCAGGTAGACCCCGGTTACAACGAACTTAATCTGTCTGGCCAAAACGGTGATGTACGCATTAAGGGCTATAACAGCGATAAAATAACCGCCCGTATATCTTACAAAGCCAAACGTGCCGGTGCTCATATAGAACTTATGAAGCTGGGCAACAAATACTACTTGAAGTACGAACCCGATGATTTTGAAATAGTTATGATTGACGCATATGTACCGGAGCACGCTTTTAGTGTGATAAGACTGGATGGTATAAACGCCCAGTTAGATTGCTCAACAATGGCAGCGGCAGAGATTGCGGTAAGCAATGCCAACGGCAATACACGCCTTGCAGGGCTTGCAGCGGGTAATTTAAAGGCCGACAGCAGCAATGGGCGGTTTATAGTTTCCAATATAACGGCAGACAGTGCCGTATTAGAAAATGTTAACGGCGTGATGGAAGCCGATGAATTAGATGTTTCAAAGCTTAACTTAACTAACTACAATGGTCCATTATCGCTATTAATGTCAAATTTTGCACGGCATGAAGATTATCTGTGGAATGTCGAGACCGGCAATGCCAAACTTAACATGAACTTACCCACTTTACCTGACTTGGGATATCACATCAAAGCCCATGCTGCCATGAGTGAAATACGATTGGGGCTTACAGGCTTGCAGTTTCTGATACATGAGCCAAGTTTGGTAGAGGCGCGGTCTGTTCATTTTGATAAGGCGATGCGCAGGGTTAAGATGGCGGTGGAGACTTCTAATGCGCCATTGGTGATTAACTAATTAAGCCTTAACTACCCGCACTATCTAAGCCTTCACTTGGCTTATAAATATCTATTAAAGAGGACTTGCACCCCGTGGATTTGATAATCTGAGGGGCGCAAGTCTTTTTTATGTGAGAGGTATCGCTAAAAGCAGGAAAATTGTTAAAAGGCATTGACATCCATCCAAGACTATTGTAGAATGACATCCAAGACAAGTGTAGAACGATTTACGGGAAGGGGTTGAATTTATGGCTACAATCAAGAGATTACCAGATACAGAGTTTGAGCTGATGCGGATTATTTGGCAGCATAATCCGCCGGTAACTACAGCAAAAATTATTCAAGAACTGGGTGATACCGTTAATTGGAAGCCGCAAACGGTTTTGACAATGTTGATACGTTTGATTGAAAAAGGTTTTTTGGCTAGTGAGCGTGTCGGCAAAGAGCGTAACTATACGCCAATAATATCGGAAACAGATTATATGAACGTAGAAACAGGGGAGTTTATGTTTCGCTATAGAGGTAATTCTATTGGCAGCTTGGTAAAAACCATGTATGACGGCAACGATTTGACTGAAGATGATATTGTAGAATTAAAAAAATGGCTCAAAGAAAAGGAGGGGTAGAATTATGCAATATGTATTCTCATTTTTGATGACGTCATTATTCATGATGCTGATAATCATTATTGTGCTAACCTTTCGTGCCTTACTGCCGAAAGCCTTTTCGCCAAAGCTACGCTATGCGGCTTGGGTTATAATTCTCGTAGGGCTGATAATCCCATTCAGGCCTATATTTGGTAATGGACTGATAACCCTCCAAGTGCCATATACTAATGCGGTTGAAAATCATAGGCAATCAAATAGAGGTGATACCTTAGCCGAACCCTCTATAGCCACAGGGCAAAACATAATTTCTTACGAGCCTGCAATTCGTAATAACCTGACTTCTGGGCAAGCAATTTCTTTGATGCATGCTTTGGTAATTGCATGGGCGGCTGTTGCACTTACTATTTTAGTCTACCATGTGTGGCGGTACATCGGTTTCAAAAAGCTGATAAAACGTTGGGGCGTTGCGATAAAAGACGAGGATACATTATCTGTATTACAGGCTATACAAGCTGAAAAAGGTATAGCTAAAAAAATAATCGGACTAAAAAAATGTGACTTCGTTTCTACTTCAATGATTGTTGGATTTTTTAATCCCATAATATTACTACCCGACAAGACATTTGATGCTGACGAATTGGAGTTAATTTTTCGCCATGAACTAATCCATTACAAGCGTGGTGACTTGTTCATAAAATTGTTGTCCGTAATCGCTGTGTCGCTTAATTGGTTTAACCCTGCCGTTTACTTGATGAGTGCGGCAATGCAAGCCGATTGCGAGGCATCTTGTGATGAGGCTGTTATTGCTGATGTCGGTGGCGAAAACAAACAATTTTATGCTG
>Ga0131853_10001844_pt1 | contig 37870 bp, 31 predicted proteins | sample TergutLab28metaG_FD_92764 | JGI IMG/M metagenome (GOLD analysis project Ga0131853, IMG submission 92764) | Labiotermes labralis P1 segment gut microbial communities from Petit-Saut dam, French Guiana - Lab288 P1 (version 2) (version 2) | ecosystem: Host-associated > Arthropoda: Insects >... | reverse complement strand
TATAAATGTAACTCCCGATTCGTTTTTTGCGGATAGTCGGCACAAAACGCCCGCGAAATTACTACATTCTGTTGAAAAAATCATTACAGATGGCGGAAAAATTGTTGATTTGGGCGGATATTCTACTCGACCATCGGCAGAAAGTGTGTCGGCAGAAGAGGAAATCAGCCGTTTGTCATTTGCGTTGGACATTATTTTGAAAGAATTTCCCGATATTATTATTTCGGTCGATACGTTTCGAGCCGATGTGGCGCGCTGTATTGTGAAAAACTACAATGTTGCCATTATTAATGATGTTGGCGGCGGAACGCTGGATAGCGAAATGTTCGGCACGATTGCCGAGTTGAAAACGGCGTATATATTAATGCACACGCGAGGAACGCCGGCAACAATGTCGCAACTTGCGCAATATGAGAATGTTACCGCCGAAGTGATTGTTTCTTTGGAAAAATCTTTGCGCCGACTTCGCGAGCTTGGCGTAAATGATGTGATTATTGACCCGGGATTTGGTTTTGCAAAAACATTGGAGCAAAATTATCAGCTTTTGAAAGATTTATCGTGTTTTTCGGTGCTTGATGCGCCGATTTTGGCAGGAATTTCGCGAAAATCGATGATTTACAATTTGCTCGAAACCACGCCCGAAAATGCGCTCAACGGCACAACAGCCGCGAATATGCTCGCGCTTATCGGCGGTGCTTCGATATTGCGCGTTCACGATGTGAAAGAAGCGGTAGAAGCAGTGAAAATTTGGGAAATGTGGAAAAGTAAATAACAATAATATATGACCAACATACAAAAATACATAGATTACGCCAAAACAAACGGCGCATTAGACGTAGTAGAATTCACATTAAACGATGTTGTGTTTGATGAGCGAACACTGCTCAAATGCGCTTTCGGCTGTAAGGATTGGGGATTAAATCATACTTGTCCGTCGAGCAACAGTTTTTTAGGTTTGGATATGTACAAACGCATTTTCGGCAAATACAAGCGCGGAATAATTATCCGGTGCAATAATAAAAAATTGTCGCAAGAGATAAGTTTTGAGATTGAAAGTCAAGCATATATCGACGGTTTGTATTGGGCGTTTTCGCTTTCTGATTGTGCTGCGTGCGCCAAATGCGCCGCGACAAAAAATATTCCTTGCGTAAACAAACGAAAAGCGCGACCTGCGTTTCACAGCGTTGGAATTGACGTGTTTGCAACAGTGAAAAAACTCGGTTTACCGCTTTTCACGCTCGAAAAAGACAGTACGGACGAAAATTGGTACAGCGCAGTTTTTATGGATTGAGGCATTAAGAAAGAAACTATTATACAAAAACTAAACTCTCAAAAATGGAATTTTTAAACACTACAATCGGAATAATAGATATTATAGATGTATTTCTGGTGATATTTCTGCTTTATCAGGCTTACAGGCTGTTGAACAAAACAGGTGCAGGAAATGTTTTTATCGGTATATTGACCTTTATCATAGTTTGGTTTTTGGTTTCGTTTGTTTTTAGAATGGAACTTTTGGGCGGAATCCTCGACCGCTTGATGAGTGTTGGAGTTTTCGCGCTGATTGTTTTGTTTCAAGATGAGATTAAGCGTTTTTTTTCGCGCTTGGGGTCGAAAAATCGCTCGGCTTTTGTCAATTTGATAAAGCGATTTTTCGGTTCGGGCGAAACCGACAAGAAGCACGATTTTGATTTGGTACAAATTGTGCTGGCGTGTCAATCGTTATCGAGAAACGGAATGGGCGGATTAATCGTAATAAAACGCGATTCGGATTTGAATTTGTATGTCCAGTCGGGCGAGGTAATCGATGCCAATATCAATGCACGGCTGATTGAAAATATCTTTTTCAAAAACAGTCCTTTGCACGATGGCGCAATCATTATATGCGGGAGAAAAATAACGTCTGCCGGCAGTATTTTGCCTGTTTCAAAAAATCAAGCTGTGCCGAAGCGTTTGGGATTGCGTCATCGTTCCGCGCTCGGAATTTCGGAAGTAACAGACGCTATCGCGATTATTGTGTCGGAGGAAACAGGAAAAATTTCGTGGGCAATAAACGGCGAAATTAAAGTAAATGTAAAACCCGAGGAATTGGAACATTTTCTTTCAAATGCATTGACGAACAGACAATAAACAAATCGAAAAACCAATCAACAGAATATATTTAATCAGCAACAAAAAAATTAAAACATGAAAAAAAGTATTGAATCAAAAATATGGCGGAATGTCATTTTAATGTATCTTTTTATTGCACTGGTTTGCGGCGGATTTGTTTTTTTCTTTTATTCCCTTGCCGAACAGTTAAGAACTCAACGAACAACGTTCGATGAGTATTACACGAAAATAGCTGTTGTTAATGACTTGACACAGAGCGTAAATCAAATACAAATTGAGGCGAATTTATACATTCATACTCGAAGTACGCAGTATTTGGATAATTTCCGCGAGCAAATGAATGATATCGAACACACTATCGACTCGCTGCGAATCATTTACCAGCTTCCGGCGGATTCCATTTGGGATGAAATAAGCGATGCGCTGAAAGCAAAAGAAAATTCTATCATAGCACTAAACGAACTGTTGACCGCGCAAGATGAAATTATTCTATCGAGAGACCGAACGACAAATCGTAAGATTAGAGATATAGAAAATTTTAGCGTAATAATACCATCCGACACGATTGTACACGGAGGCGAACGGCAAAGTTTTTGGCAACGAGTGTCCAATGTTTTTAATCCCGACGAAAGAGCTGATACTGTGGTTGTTGCCAGACAAGAACAAACTACCATTATACAGGAAAATATAGAAACAGATATCGATGATTTGTTTCAAAAATTACGACAAATACAAGCGAATTACAATCGCCGAATTAGAGTAATTGGCGAGCAGATAAAACAATTGGTTGTTGCCGACCAGGAAATTTCGTCTGGAATATCCGATTTGCTGATAACACTTAACACGCAAATTATTCATTTGCGTTGGGAGGAATTGGAAAAGGAGGAGGCGCAACTGCGAGCAAGCAATCGGCAAGCTATACATTTGGGAATTGTTGCTTTGTTCGTTGGATTTGTTTTTATTATTCTGATACTTATCAATGTGAACAAAGGCTACAAGCTGCGAAAAGAGTTGGAGGAAGCAAACAGGAAAAATCGCGAAATAATGGAAAGTCGTCATAAACTGCTTTTGTCCGTTTCGCACGATGTGAAAACACCGCTCAATTCCATTTTGGGATACTTGGAGCTTTCACGACAAAAAGAAAAATTGGGTAAAAAAGAAATAGTTTCGATGCAAAATTCGGGCAATCACATTCTCGCACTGTTAAATAATTTGCTGGAATTTTCGGCTTTGGAGCAGGGAAATTTGCAATTAGCTCACACTCATTTTTCACTCAACGAATTGTGCGACGAACTTTATGAAATGTTCGCACCATTTGCCAAAGCGAAAAAACTCGCGTTCGAGTGCGAAAAAGACTTCAATCCGACACAAATGCTTTACGCCGACCAGCTGAAAATGAAGCAGATATTGACCAACGTTCTTTCCAACGCCGTCAAATACACGCCGAAAGGAAGCGTAATTTTCAAAACTTCGTACAAAAACGGTAATGTTTCATTCACCGTAATCGACACCGGCGCAGGCATTCCGAAAAACAAAATTGAGAGTGTTTATCAGCCGTTTACACGCATTAACGAAAATAATGCGCTTGCCGAAGGAAGCGGTTTCGGCATGTACGTTGTAAAAGGATTGGTGCAGATTTTTGGCGGAAAAATACAATTTCAATCCAAAGAAGGAAAAGGAACAACCGTTTCGATAGATTTGCCCGCTACCGAAGGAAGCGTAAAATCGGCAGACCGCACGCTCAAAAAAATATTGATTATTGACGATGACGATGTGTTCGCTAAAATGCTGAGCAATATGTGTATCCAATTGGGACACAAAACGATAATTTGTAAAACATGGAGCGAGCTTGAGGACAAATTATCTGAAAAAACGAAGTTCGACATCGTGCTTAGCGATATGGAATTGACCAATTTTACAGGAAAAGACGTTTTACGGAAAATAAAAGAATTCGATGCGGAAATTCCCGTTTTCCTGATAACAGGACGGATGGATTATAACACGCAACTTGCTCAATCAGAAGGTTTTTTAGATTATATTAGCAAGCCGATAAACACGCAAGGTCTTTATTTGCTCATTGGCGGAATTTGGAACGAAAATCAAGCAGAAACCGCCGAAAATTTTTTGAGCGAAACGCCCGATGAAGCAATGATTGAAGTGATTGATGAATTTCTGTTCACGGCAATAAATCACGTGGTTGAACTTCGAGAAGCAGTTGAGAAAAATGATTTCAAGAACGTTCAATCCATTTGCCACAAAATGCGCCCGATGTGCGTACAACTGAATGCAGACAAAAAACTGACAGCCATCATGCAAGAAATAGATTCGTTCCGCGAACAATCCGAATTGTATAATTGGAAAGAAAAAGCACTGTTTTTAGCCGATGGTTTGGAGGAATTTTTAAGTGAAGTGCAAGCGAGGTATTTGTCTGATTAATCGGTTAATCGAATCAGCAGACTTTTAACATTGTTAAATTTCGATTAAATATTTTTTGTAAGTAATTGAGAATGTGTAGTGAATAGTTTTTCGCATAAAATAATTTACTTTTAAGTTTGTTTGTTTGCAAAAAGGTTGTAAATTCGCCGTTTCTTACAAATAAACTTTTACAGAAATAGTGAATAAATTTAGTTTTTAATGACATGAAAAAGCTCTTATGGATACTTTCTGTCTCGCTTTTTACACTCCAACTGTCGGCGCAAACCATTGTGCGAGGAGTTGTGAGAGATTCAGGAACAGGCGCGCCGCTTTCGGGAACGAGGGTTAGTCTTGCACAGCAAAACATTTCTACCTTAACAAATGCAAACGGAGAATTTTTTTTCAGCCACATCAATGCCGGGCGCGATGAAATTAATCTGTCGTTGACAGGATATTTTGCTCAAATCAGACTTATCAATATCAGAGAAGGCGAGGATAATGATTTGGGAGTTTTCGACCTTCGCTTTGATGCGCATTTTGAAGCACAGCAAGAAATTATGCTTCAAATGAGCGAAGTGATGCTGGATGACTCCGAAAACATGCAAAACGTAGCCGGTATATTTTCGTCGCAAACCGATGTTTACATTTCGCAAACCGGTTTTAATTTCAGTCCGATGCGCTTTCGCATACGCGGTTATGACAATAGATATGAATCGACTTTCATAAACGGCGTACATTTTTTCGATGCTGTGCGCGGCGGATTTAATTTTGCGATGATTGGCGGACTAAACAACGCTATGCGAAGCCGTGATATGGTGTACGGACTTGCGCCCAATTCTTTCAGTTTCGGAAATCTCGGTGCGAATACCAATATTGATACGCGCGCGAGCAATATTGCTGCCGGCTCGCATGCAAGCATGGCACTTTCAAACCGCATACACAAAATTCGCGGACAGTTCACTTACGGAACAGGCGTGTTGAACAGCGGTTGGGCTTTTGCTGTTTCGGGTGTTATTCGTTGGTCTGACGATACAAAAGATATATTTAATCCTATCGAAGGAACGTTTAACAATTCGGCAGGACTTTTTTTCTCGGCAGAAAAATTTTTCAACCTCAATCACAGCATTTCGTTTGTAGCATTCGGTGCGCCCACTCGCCGAGCAGGTCAAGGACCGATTACACAGGAAGCGCGCGATTTGGTCGGCTCGATTTATTACAATCCATGGTGGGGATTTCAAGACGGCAGAGTGCGCAGTTCGCGAATAGTTGAATCATTTGCTCCGACAGCCATTTTCTCGCACGATTGGAACATATCCGACACGCAACGTTTGCGCACAGGCGTTGGATTTCAACAGACTTGGTTTAGTAATTCAGCATTTGGATATAACGGTACACATCCCGCGCCGGATTTTCACCGGAATATGCCGAGTTTTATCATTGACGATGAATATGCGAGAGAGGAACTTGCTAGACTTTGGCGAACCGACAGAAGCACACAACAAATAAATTGGGATGACTTTTATACTTTGAATAGAAATAATAACGAACTCAATCCTAATGGTCAAGCGCGTTACGTGCTTACTCGTCGGCACAGCGATTTGACGGCAGGAATGTTCAATTCCACTTATACTAATCAATTTACGCCTAATTTGCGTCTTACGGCAGGCATTGGAACGAATGTGTCGAGAGCAAGATTTTATCAAACTGTTGACGATTTGCTCGGTGCTAATCAATTGCTTGACATAGACCAATTTGTTGAACGCGAGCTCGTTGGCGGAAATTTGCAAGATGCCAATATATTGATAATGCGAAATAATTTGAGAGACTCGACTATAATGAGACGAAAAGGCGATACTCACGGATACGATTACGATTTGAATATTTTTACCTCAAACATTTTTGCACAAATAGAATACAGTTTCGATAGAATAAGTGTACATGCCGGAGTAAGAGGAACATACACAGCATTTCACCGTTACGGACGAATGGAAAACGGTCGCGAGCATTTTTTACGCACAGTAAGAGGTCAAAACTTGCGTTCTTTCGGCAGAAGCGACACGTGGTGGTTTACCGACCCTTCGGTAAAAGGCGGTTTTATATACAATATAAACAATCGCAGTCATCTTTCCGCCAATATTCTTGCCGAAACTCGTGCGCCGCTCGTGCGTGATGCTTTTATAAACGACCGCGTAAAAGACAGACTTGTGCCGGGTTTGACGAGAGAAAGAATACTTTCGTACGATTTGAACTATCATTTTAATTATCGTACCGTTCGCGGGCGAATAAGTGCTTTTCGTACGCACATACACGATGGAATAGAAAGACACGTTTTCTACGATGACGAATTTCGCTCGCTTATATATCATTCGCTGAGTGGTCTAAACCAACTCCATCAAGGCATAGAAGCAGGCATACATATTCCGCTAACTTCGATTTTCAGAATTTCGGCAGCAGCAACTTATGCCGATTACCGCTATACGAGCAATGCACTTGGAGTTAAAAGTTGGGACAACGGCGCACGGGACGATGAAGTAGAAACGGTCATGACAAGAGGCTTGAGAATAAATACAGGACCGCAATTAGCGGCAAATATAACGTTTAGTGCCTTTTACAGAATGTGGTTTTTCGATGTTACGGTAAATTATTTTGACAGAAGCTTTATCGGCTTCTCGCCCAATCGCTTCACACAATCAAATTTCGGAAATTTACCGGCTGAATTTTTCGGCGAAAGAAATATGGAAATGCTTCGCAGTCATTTTATCGACCGCAATGGCGAAGTTCACTACGAGGAGTTAATGGCGTGGCTCGCCGACCCGCGATACAAAGCACATTGGGGATTAGAAGCACACGAAGCGATGAATTTCGGGCGTTTCGGCGGAATTGTTCATTACGACGAAAACGGCAAGGCTGTTGCTATCGGACCAACGGAAACTCGTCAAAAACTCGGAACGCAAGAGAGATTGAACAACGGTTTTATGGTTGATGTTTCGATTGGTAGAATTATTTATTTTCAAAACCGCAATTCACTGAACTTTAATATAACCATAAACAATGTGCTGAACAACACCAATATGGTAAGCGGCGGTTTCCAGCAAGGACGTATTCCGATGACAGGTTCCGATGACAACAGAGTGGTTAGAGAAGATGGATTGAATTGGTTTCCAAACAGATACTTTTTTGCAATGGGATTCAATTTCTTTGCACATGTAGGATTTAGATTTTAAACCCCTAAATCCCCCACAGGGGGACTTTTTGGGAAGCAAGAAGGCACGAAAGGGCGAAAGCACGAATTTTGAAATTAAAAATTTTTGAAATATCAATAAAAACCTCAGAAAGTTTGTAAGCCCCTTTAGGGGTTTGGGGTAAAAATTTGAAATTATGAAAACAATATTTAAAGCAATAGCAATTATCGCAATCGCAAGTTTCACGGCTTGTACGCAATGGGGAGAGTTTGAGCCTCCGCGAGAAACAGTCGGCGAAAGAATAGAAGCAACAACCACAATTGCCGAATTAAGAGCCAATTTTATGGATACAAGTTTTGTGTTTTTCGGTGCAAATAGAATTGTGTCCGATAGTTTACTTGTTATCAACGGCATTGTAACTTCTACCGATGCAGAAGGCAATATTTCCTCATACATTGTGGTACAAGAAGAATTTTCGGGCGGACAGGCAATCCGTGTTTCGGTAGATATGAGAGGTTTAGCATCGACTTTTCCACTCGGGCAACGAGTTGCCGTAATCGCAAACGGACTGCACATTGGACAATTCGGACAAAGTCCGCAGATTGGAATTTTCGGCATACATCGCACTCGCACAACCGAGCCTGAACAAACAGCCGCCATTCCGCCTCCTATTGCCCGAAAGCAGATTATTCCTTTTGGTGCGCCTGAACCGAGCGCAGTTATTCCCGACACAATGACTATTGCGGAAATTCTTGCTGCCGACCATAATATATTAGTGCATCGCTTGGTGTATATCAGAGATGTACATTTCACAGGTCGCACTTTCGACAGGAGAAATGGGTGGGTCAATCTTTCCTTTGGAGATAGTATTTTTGCACCCAGCACTGGTGGTGCAGGTTTTCCGCAGTCGCGCGAAATTAACGACGGTACAGGTTCGATTCGTGTTTCTACCAGCGAATTTGCTCAGTTTGCACGGCAACCCTTGCCTGCACCTTGGGATGTGGGGAATATTACAGTGCTTGTGGGTTTTTTCAGAGACCCACCGAGAAGTGACGATTTTCAGCCGGCACAAACCTACCAACTCACGCTTCGCACGCTTGGTGATTTGGGCGAAGGTTTTGAGGAATATTTAAGGTGGATAGGTTATCTCCCCGAAGAAGAGGAAGAGGAGGAGGAGGAAGAAGAAGAAAAACATACAAAACTAAATCGAAAAAAATAATTTAAAATTAAACAGATATGAAAAAATTTAATTATTTAGCCCTGTCGTCTATCGCTGTACTTTTTGCTTTTTCGGCGTGCGACAATATTCCATCGCCCGATTATTGGGCGCAACCAAGAGTAACGACGGTTTTATTTAACGAGGACTTTGGAACAACGGCAACACAAACCGGTACTCTTTGGCCAACCATAGCCGAATATACCGGCTTTCAAACAACAGGTATCGGTGCGGATTCCGTTAGATATTCGACAGTTGGAACGGTTACCGTGCGTACAACCGGAGCGTCAAACTTTCCCGGCGCATCGGGCGGAGCGAATGTGTTTTTCTCACAGTCAGGCGCAGATTTTTTAATACACAATATTGCAACTTGCGGTGCAAGAAACTTGCTACTTTCGTTTGGAAGCAATCAAACGCGTGATGTTCTTGACGTTGCTTATCGAATAAGCGGCTCAAATGAGTGGATTTTTATTGATTATCGGAAAGATACAGAAGCGTGGGGATTGGTGAGTGGTTTAAGTATCACGTTGCCCGAAGGCACAAACACAATTCATTTGAAATTTTCAGCCAGTCCGTCGTCCGGAACGCGCATAGACGATATTAGAATTATCACACACGATGAAGTAGGCGAGCCGATAATTGACTCTGACGAAGTTACGCCGCCGGTCGAAACAAGTCTTTTGTTATTTGAAGATTTTGGAACAACGGCTGCACAAGTTGGTGGTAGTTGGCCAACTATAACGGAATATGACGGTTTCCGAAGAGAAGGTGCAGGCGCAAGCGAAATTTATTTTTCATCAGAAGGCGGAAGAGTAGATGTGCGTTCAAATGCGGTGTCAAGCTTTCCTAACGCATCGGGCGGTTCTAATGTGATGCTGGCAGGTGCAGGTGCAAATTTCTTTATAAATAACATTGCTACTTGCGGTGCGCGAAATCTCATACTTTCATTTGGGGCTAATCAAACAAACAACATTATTAGTGTTGCCTATCAAGTTAATGGTTCAAACGAATGGAATGTAATTGATTTTCAGAAAGATACGACTACTTGGGCTTTGGTTGAAAATTTGGAATTTACACTTCCCGAAGGTACAAATACTTTTAGATTGAGATTCACAGCCGGTGCAACACAGTTTGGAACGCGCTTGGATGATATCAGAATCGTTACAGAAGATGAAATAGGCGAGCCTGTTTTCGATTAACTCATTGACTTAGCTTTATCAAAAAAGAGTGCAAATTTGCACTCTTTTTTTTGGTCTGTATCAATTTTATTCAAAAATTATTTGCAAAAATGGTTTTATATGCAAGATTTGTATTACTTTTGCAGGCTCTTTTAAATAAATATGCATTTTATGAAGAACAAACGAAAAAGATTGCAGTTAGTTTCAGACATTTTAAAATCGAATGTTATTGGCAGTCAAGAGGAATTAATGAGGTTACTTTCTGAAAATGAATGTATTATAACGCAGGCAACACTTTCGCGCGATTTGAAACAATTGAAAGTAGCAAAAACTCCGCTTTCAAATGGAACGTATAAATACATTTTGCCTCCTGTGAATCAATATGTTGAAGTTGAAGGAGAAGTAAATCATTTTTCGAGCGGAGCAATTTTAAGTCTTGAGTTTTCGGGTAATCTCGCAGTGATAAAAACAAAACCGGGTTACGCAAGTGCTATCGCTTGGGACATCGACAACGAGGCAAAAGACGAAGTACTCGGTACTATTGCCGGCGATGACACGATTTTGCTTGTGCCTCGCGAAGGTGTTTCGCGCGAATCGATTATTGAGTTGTTGCATATTACTTTTAAAGAAAGCTAATGTTAACTGACAATATAAAAGTAGAAGTCGCCAACGAAAACCATGTGAAATTCGTTGATGTTATATTAAAAACGATTGAAACTGCCGCCAAAGTCAGAGGAACAGGCATCGCGCGCCGTTCGTCCGAATATATTGCGAAAAAAATAGAGGAAAGCAAGGCAATCATCGCATTGGCTGACGGCGAATTTGCAGGTTTTTGCTACATTGAAACGTGGAGCGACAAAAAATTTGTGGCAAATTCGGGCTTGATAGTTGTGGATAAATTTCGTGCGCACGGCTTGGCAAAGCGCATTAAACAAAAAGCCTTTGAAGTTTCGCGCGAGCGTTATCCTTGCGCTAAAATTTTCGGACTGACAACCGGATTAGCCGTGATGAAAATCAATTCGGAATTGGGCTACAAGCCGGTTACTTTTTCGGAATTGACCGATGACGAAGCTTTTTGGAAAGGTTGTGAAAGTTGCGTAAATTACGATATTTTGCAACGCACTGCACGAAAAATGTGTCTTTGTACCGGAATGCTTTTTGACCCGAATAAAAAATAGGCACGAAAGCACGAATGCACGAAGTAGGGGCGAATTGCATTCGCCCGAAAATATGAAACAAATCATACAATAAAATAAACAGATGAAAGAAAAAGTAGTTTTAGCATTCAGCGGTGGATTGGATACGTCTTTTTGCGCTATGTATTTGGCAAAAGAAAAAGGATACGACGTTTATACCGCTGTGGCAAATACAGGCGGATTTTCGCCCGACGATTTAAAAGCGATTGAGGAACGCGCTTACAAACTCGGTGCAATTCAGCACGTTACGATTGACGTTACGCAAGAGTATTACGAAAAAAGCATCAAATATATGGTTTTCGGCAATGTGCTTCGCAACGGCACGTATCCGATTTCGGTAAGTTCGGAGCGCATTTTTCAGGCATTGGCAATCATAAAATACGCCAAAGAAATTGGTGCGGATTATGTGGCGCACGGAAGCACCGGTGCAGGAAATGACCAAGTGCGTTTCGACTTGACTTTTGACGTGATTGCGCCCGAAATCAAAATTCTCACGCCAACGCGCGATATGGTTTTGACGCGCGAATACGAAATTGATTATTTGAAAAAGCACGGTTACGAAGCCGATTTCAAAAAAATGGAATACTCCATCAATAAAGGACTTTGGGGAACGAGCATCGGCGGAAAAGAAACCTTGAAATCGGAGCAAACTTTGCCCGAAGATGCTTATCCGAGTCAGGTAGAAAAACAAGGCGAGGAAACCGTTACGATTGAATTTGAGCGAGGCGAAATCTCTGCCGTGAACGGCGAAAAAAACGCGGATAAAGTGTTGTTGATAAATAAATTAGAGGAAATCGCCTCGAAATACGGAATTGGTCGCGATATGCACATTGGCGACACGATTATCGGCATCAAAGGTCGTGTCGGTTTTGAAGCTGCCGCGCCTTTGCTCATCATCAACGCACACAAAATGCTTGAAAAACATACACTTACCAAATGGCAACAGTATTGGAAAGACCAACTCGGAACTTGGTACGGAATGTTTTTGCACGAAGCGCAATACCTCGAACCGGTGATGCGCGACATCGAAAAATTTCTCGAAAGTTCGCAGCAAAACGTCAGCGGAACGGTTATCGTGAAACTTCGTCCGTACAGTTACACGCTGGTTGGCGTTGAAAGCGAGTTTGATTTAATGAAAACGGATTTCGGCGAATACGGCGAAATAAACCGCGCGTGGAGTGCCGACGATGTGAAAGGATTTACCAAAATTTTGGGCAATCAAATGAAGATTTATTACAGTAAAAACTTGAAATAGGATAAAACAAAAATCAGCAGTTTAAAAAACTGCTGATTTTTTATCATTGTATTTCCAAATTTAGTTGCCTTTTACCCTTCTTTGAGGCAACAAAGGCATTTTGAACGCCCGAGATTTAACATCGGCATTTATTCGTCTTGTTAATTGCCTTGTATCATTAAACATTATCATATCATAAAAATCGTCTTCAAAATACCATCTCAAACCGCTGACCGGAGTGGTTGACACTTCTAATGCGAGCGATACATCATCCATATGTAAGGTTTGATATACCATATTCCAACCGCTTTTCAAAATCAAGTCATATTTTTCCTCAATACGAAGGAGTCCGTCCAAATAGAAGTATTCTGAACCTGTTATGGTTACATCTCTGTCTGCATAAAAGTAGAAAGCCATAGTCATGGAAAGAGAAGTGTTGGTAATGTCAGCCTTAGCATGTATAAAATCACCAACCCAATGATTCCAATTCCATGCGCCGGAGGCAGAAGACCAGCCTTCAATATCAACCATTGTTATTTTGGCATTTCTGTCGCTGATATTTACAAGAGCTTCATCAAAATATCCACCAACAAATGAAAGATATCGGTCATTTACTGTCGGTGGAAGGGTTAGCGAAAATCTGCCGTTGGCAAAAGTGCTGACAGCGTGCACTGCTCCGTCATCGCCACGAGAACCATACGAAGCCGCTCGTACTCGTCTGATAATATCGTTATATTTGTTTCCGTTTTCTACAATTGCCGTGATTATAAATCCGTCAAAAATCCACTTCGCATAAAGCGTGATGTCAGCTGTTACCCTGTCGGTTGAAAAGTTCCATTCGTAGGTCAGTTCGGCTTCTTTATACCAACCGGCGAATGTGTAATCTGCTTTTGTCGGGTCGGCAGGCTTGGTCGCCAAAGCACCCTCTGTTACAGTTTGTTCGGGAACTGTGCTTCCGCCGTTGCTATTAAATTCAACGGTAAATGTTTTTTCCGGTTCGTCTCTGTTGCATGACGACACTAATACAGCCGAAAAAACTAAGGCTGCAAATGCTAAATAATTCAAAAAACTTTTTTTCATCTGATTGTTTACACTTTAAAATTAGACATTCAAAAAATTACAATTAAACTTTTTTTCGGCAAAGGTATGATAATTTTTGAAAATGTTATGCAATCACATGATAAAAGTAGTTTAAAAAAAATCTCAAAACCTTTTTTGTTTTATAACTAATTTTTGTACCTTTGCACGGTTTTACGAGATGCTATAAAAATGCCGAAATTTGAACAATACAACATTGTCCTAAAAGATTTGCCTCTGGGAACAACAGTCAAAGAGTTTGTTCTTGACGATGTTTTCTTTGGAAAAATAGACAGTCCCGAAGTTCAGAAAGGAAATGTAAAAGCAACTGTGACTATCCGCAAGAAAGAAAATTCGTTTGAATTGTCTTTCAATTTGAACGGTACGATTTTGATTTCGTGCAACCGTTGCTTGGATGATATGGAGCAGGCGATTTCGTATAAAGAGGATTTGTTGGTGAAATTCGGCAATAGATTTTCGGAGGAAAACGATTTTGTGATTGTTCCCGAAGCAGAAGGAGCTATTAATATAGCGTGGTTTTTGTACGAATTTATCGTTCTGAATATTCCGATAAAACACGTTCACGCGCCCGGTTTGTGCAATAAAACAATGATAAGCAAACTGAAAAAGCACATTGCCCGAAGCAAAGACGACAGTGTTGATGAGGTAGATGAGGTAGATGTAGACGACCACGATGAAATTATCGAAGATGAATTTGAAACAAATTGAAAAAAGTATAATCAAGAATAAATTAAAGATAAAATAAAATGGCACATCCAAAAAGAAGACAATCGAAAGCTCGTTCTGCAAAAAGGAACTCACATTATAGAGCAGAATTGCCAACATTAGCCGCATGTTCAAACTGCGGTGCAGCTCACATTTATCATACTGTGTGCGGCGAATGCGGTTATTACAGAGGAAAATTGGCTGTTGAAAAATTTGCAACAGCGTAATTTCGGCGACTTTTCGTTTTTTAAATTTTTATTAGTGTAAGCTCAAAGTAAACACTTCGGGCTTCTTTTTTTTACAAACAGTTGAGTATTATGTCAAAAATTCAAGCCACGATTACCGCAGTAGGCGGATATCTCCCCGAATACATTTTGGATAATCATGAGTTAAGTACCATGATGGATACGAGTGATGAGTGGATTATGACGCGCATCGGTATTCGCCAACGCCACATTTTGAAAAAAGAAAATACAGGAACTTCGTATATGGCGGCTTTTGCCGTTGAGGAAATTCTGAAAAAAACAGGCACAAAACCGGAAGAAATCGACTTGGTTATCTGCGCTACGACAACTCCTGACCATGTTTTTCCGGCAACGGCATCGCTTACTTGCGAGCGAACGGGAATAAGAGGTGCGCTGGCATTCGATGTTCAAGCGGCTTGTTCGGGTTTTATTGTTGCGCTGACAACTGCTGCTTCGCTGGTTGAAACCGGAAGATACAAAAAAGCGATAGTTCTTGGTGCAGAAAAAATGTCGTCGCTTGTTGATTATGAAGACCGTGCAACTTCGCCCATTTTCGGCGATGGCGCGGGAGCGGTTTTGCTCGAAGCAACAACCGAAAATTTCGGTGTGATGGATTCGATTTTGCGCTCTGACCCGATTGGTGTAAAACATTTGCATCTGAAAGCCGGCGGGTCGGCGATGCCAACCACACATGAAACGATTGATAATCGTTTGCACTACATTTATCAAGAAGGACAAGCCGTTTTCAAGCACGCTGTGAGCGATATGGCGGAAGTTTCGGCAGAAATAATGGAACGAAACAGTCTCACGGGCGACGACATAGCGTGGCTCATTCCGCATCAGGCAAATCTGCGCATAATCGATGCGGTACAACAGCGCACAGGTGTAGATTATTCCAAAGTATTAATAAATATCGACCACGTTGGCAACACTTCGGCAGCGAGCATTCCGCTCGGATTGTGGGAAATGGAAAGCAAATTTAAAAAAGGCGACAATATCATTCTAACCGCTTTCGGCGCAGGATTTACGTGGGGCGCGGTTTATTTGAAATGGGGATATTGATTTCTACGTTGAAAAAATATGCGAGTAACGAGTTAGAATAAATCTTACTTAATAATACTTTATGGCTTATTTCGTTTTTTATGAAAAACATTTCGCCGTTCATATCCGTTTTGATGCCTGCTTACAATGCCGAAAAATATATAGGCGAAGCAATAGAGAGTGTTCTCAATCAAATCTTTACCGATTTTGAATTGCTTATTATCAATGATGGTTCAACAGATAGAACAGAAAAAATTATTCTCTCTTACAACGACAACCGCATTCGTTACATCAAAAATGAGAAAAATATCGGCGTTTCTGCTACGCGCAATAAAGGTATAGAATTAGCCAAAGGAAAATACTGCGCCTTACTTGATGCCGATGACATTGCGTTGCCTCAACGATTTAAAAAACAGGTTGATTTTTTGGAAACACACACTGACCACGTTTTGTGTGGCTCGTGGGCTTATTTGATTAACTCAAAAGGGAAAAAAACAGGACGAATAAAATTTATTGATAATGATAATTTATTGAAAATATCTTATTTGTTTAGCAATGCGTTAATAAATCCAAGTGTAATGCTGCGAACAGAAATTTTAAAAAAAATCAAATTTCGACAAGAATTTTTGGCAGCAGGAGATTTTGACTTATTTCTGCGCATAGTAGATTCAGGATTAAAAATTGCCAACATTCCCGAGTTTTTAGTAAAATACCGCTGGCACGATACCAATATTTCTGTCAAAAACGAAACGATGCAATTTGAGAAAAAAAATGAATTGCTGAAACCGTATGTCGAAAAATTTATTGACAGAGAAATCACAGAAAAAGAGCTTGACCTTCACCTGTTTTCATTCCGTTTATACCATTTGAAGCAGGCAAAAAGTATCCCAACCGTAGATTTACAAGACGTAAAACAGTGGTTTGAATTTCTGTTACAAAAAAATAAAAAATACAGCGAAAATGATTTCCAAGCTTTTCTTTGGAGTAGATGGTTGGTGTGTTGCATTGCTATGCGAAAATTTTCATCCATCTTTGCAGTACGTTTGGCATGGTATAAACCGAATGTGATGTTTAAAGCAGTTAAACTGTTGATATACAAATAAAAACACAAATAAAGCTTTGTGTTTTCAGTAATAACCTGCACACACAATCGCGAAAAATATCTTTACAATATGCTGAAAAGCATTGTAGAAAACGCAAAATTTATGTACCGCAGAATTTCAACGAATTAAAAAACAGTTAAAAATATGACTTTGAAGCGTAGACTATTTGTACTTTACATTGATTTTGTAAAAAAAATCAGCTTGAGGCTAAAAACGTCAAGTTTGGTTGATTTTGAACGAAATGTTGATATGTGCTTTATCACGATTGCTTTTAACAATGTTTTTTTGATTGAGCAACAAATTCGGCTGATGAAAAAACATATAAAAGACACAAATTTTATTTATATCATCGCCGATAACTCCGACAGTAAAGAAAAAAGAGAACAGATAAAAAATCTATGCCAAAAAGAAAACGTTGAATATATAAGCTTGCCCTTCAATTGGTTTCAAAAAGTACATACTAAAGTCTGCTATGGGCACGGACTGAGTATGACTTGGATTTATCACAATGTTATAAAAAAACTCAAACCCAAATACTTTGGTTATTTAGACCACGATATTTTTCCAATCAACAACTATTCTGTTGTAGAAAAAATACAGTCGCAGGACTTTTTTGGTAGATTAAATGACCGCACGCCCGAAAATTCTCAAAAACCGCTTTGGTATCTTTGGGCTGGTTTTTGTTTTTTCAGATTTGATAAAGTAAAAAATCTGAATATCAGCTTTTATCCTTGCGTTGTCGATGGTGTTTATCTTGATACGGCAGGTAGCGTTTATTTGTCGTTGTATAAAAATTACTCGTTGAGCGAATTGTATTTTGGTGCGCCTCTTGTAGAAAAATATTTCAGAGAAGGAGATAATAATCATTCTCATTTACTGCATTTTATTGATAATGATTGGGTGCATACAATCAACGGCTCAAATTGGAAAAAGGTAAAAGACAATAAAGACGATTTTCTAAAAGATTTCTTGAATCAATATTAATGCTCTCAATAATAATCTGCACATACAATCGCTCCAACTATCTCTACAACGTACTGAAAAGCATTGCAGAGAACGATTTTCCTGTTGAAAAATACGAGATTGTGCTGATAAACAACAATTCGACCGACAATACAGAAAATGAATGTGTACGTTTTCAACAGGATTTTCCGCAAGTGAATTTTCGCTACTTTGTAGAGAAAGATCAAGGACTTTCTCACGCTCGAAATCGCGGAATTGATGAATCGAAAGGCGAAATTTTGATTTATGTTGATGACGATGCAGTTGTAAATAAGGAATATTTGCAGACTTATGCCGATTTTTTTGAACAAAATCAATCGGCAGTTGCTGCCGGCGGAGCGATTTTGCCTGTTTACGAAACGAAAGCACCGCATTGGATGTCGCATTTTACTAAACAGCTCATAACAGGCTATTTGTATTTGGGAAATAAAACTAAGAAGTTTGAAAAAGGCAAGTATCCGGGCGGCGGCAATGCTGCGTATCGACGAGAAGTTTTCGATAAAACAGGTTATTTCAATGTTGATTTAGGCAGAAAAGGAAATAATTTAATCGGCTCGGAGGAAAAAGACCTTTTTGATAAAATGACGCAAATGGGAATGAGTTTTTATTACCTGCCGGATGCGATTTTGTATCACATTATTCCCGAAAAAAAACTCACAAAAGAATATTTCAATGAGCTTACTTTTTCCATTGGCAGAAGCGAACGACTGCGAACACTCGGCATTTCAAAGAAAAAATTTCGCCAACGGCTTTTTTTAGAATGCGTAAAATGGTGTGCAACAGTTGTTTTGTCGTTGTTTTATTTGTTCACTTTCAGTCCGCAAAAAGCGTGGAAACTGATTCTTTTTCGGAAAAATGTAACGGTCGGACTTTTAGAGCGGTGAGGAATGAATCGAGATAAAATAGGATTTTTTTGAATTATTTTCATAAAAAATCTTTTTTTGTTTGACGGAACAAAAAAATTTGTTTATATTTGCACCGCTAGGAGTTTCTAAAACAAAGTTCAAGTTTATTTTTTTGTAAACTTTAATTGCAAAAAAACGTTTTATAGATTTAGAGGCAACTTAGCCATTATCCATTTAAACCCAACAAATTATGAAACAAAGTATTTTATTTGGCTGTATTTTATCAGTAATTTTGTTTGTTACGATAAGTGCGAGCGCACAGGTAACTATCGGCACTACAAATCCACCAAGTTCATTTTCATTGCTTTACCTTGATGCAAGCGAGCAACAGCGTGCGCTTCACAATGCTCGCTTAACTACCGACCAGCGAAATCTTTTGGTAACTCCGAGTTCTGAACCGGCAGACAAAGAGACGGCAATGGGTTTGCTTCTTTTCAATACCGATTACAACTGTCTTGAATATTGGAATGGAAGTCAATGGGTTTCTCTTTGCGTTGGCGATGTAGTTAATCCTTGCGCAGGTTTGGATTATTTTGATGCTGTTTTTTGTCCCGGCGAAACGATTGCCAGTTTGACAGCCCGCGCTCGTGCTCACGGCGGTCGCGGTCTTATTCGGTGGTATGATGACGAAACCGGAGGAAATCGTTTTGACGACCCGAACGAGCTATTGGAAGCGAGAACTTATTGGGCTGATAACTGCTACGGCGAAGCCGGGCGCACTCCTGTTGAGGTTACTATTGCCACTAATTGCACGCAAATTCCTCCTTTGAACGCTCGTCTTACTACATTTACTAATGTTATGTACGATTTTCAGCATCAAACGCTCGAAGCTTTCACCACAGGTGCCGGTCAAGCTACTTCTTGGCAGTGGCAAGTAAGTGCCAATGGCGATGATTGGTACGATATTCCGGGTGCGACTTCTTCTCCTACGTTTATGATTCCTGCCGACTTTATGTACCATGTTAACGGTATCAGTGCGCTTGCTATGGTGAAAGGCGAAGGAGTACAAAACTCGCTTGAGGTTGAAAATAACAGAATTTTATATTTTCGATGTCTCATGAGTAATGCGAATACTCCAAATCCTGCTGTAACTCAGGGTTTTAACATTCACTTTATTCGTACCAATACAGAGGGTTTCGGCGAGGATGCAAACGGTATCCGCTACTTGACGATAAATAGAGCGCGTCATCTGAATTTAGCTTCCAATCCCAACACCATTAGAATTGCCCTTCTCAATCTTGGACAAAGCGGTACAGGCTCTTGGTTAAACGGTGAACACGTATCTGATACTGCCGATACACTTAACGATGCGGGTGATTTGGGTGATTTTCACCAGTGGGGTCGCGTTGCAGATGGACATCAACAGATTGTTTGGGATAAAAACCGTAATAATGTCAATCGTCCTAATATTATTACTAACACTCAGGTTCCGCGTAGTAGACCTATGATGTCTTTTGATGCTTACGGTCAGGTAACTAATATTCCTTTTATCAGTAACTTCATTCATCGCCCTAACACTCACGATGCAACAGATTGGGCTTGGGGTGAAGCTGATGATATCAACTTATGGGGTAATGGCGTGGATACCCCTAATCGTGCTAATTCTCCTGCTAATCTTTTCGACTGGACTGATAGAGCTCAACGCAACAATCCTTGTCCGCCCGGTTGGCGTGTTCCTTCTCGTTTTGATTGGTCTGATATGCACACCGGTACCGGCACAAATAATAGCGGCACGACAAGCCCCGGTACTTCTGCTACCGGTAATAACAATACTTGGCTTTGGCGCGGATATAATACCGGTGCTGTTGGCGGTATAATTTTGACTAATAACCTCACGCGCGAGTCTGTTTTTCTGCCCGCTGCGGGTCGGCGTGGCAGCACGCAAGGTACGTTCGACAGCTCAGGCACCGGTATATATTGGACTAGTACGGTTTCAAATCTTACAAACTCAGCGTTTACTTTGAGGCTCAGAGCCGCTAACGTAGAGGCAGGTGTTTACGCTCCAAATCGTACAACCGGTTACAGTGTGCGTTGTGTGCAGTAAAGAGAATTGAGTTGTTGAAAATAAGGTTAATAATCATTGTTGGAGGTCAAAATTTTTGACCTCCAACAATGATTATTGCCATATAGTGATTTTTTTTATTAAATTTGCAGGTCATTAGAAAATATAGATTATGAAACCAATTTTAAAACAAATTCTGCCTCACGTGCTGGCAATTGCTTTTTTCTTTCTTTTAGTTGCCGTTTATTTCGCTCCTGTCATTTTTCAGGGAAAAGAAATTCGTTCTATCGATATTGAAAAATGGGTCGGAATGGCACAAGAGGTAAGAGAATATGCAAAAACGGAGGAAAGTAAGGACTTTCCGGTAATCGGCTGGCTTGGAAACATGTTTTCGGGAATGCCCACTTACAGTTCTACCCATCAAAGGCTTCCCATAAATTTCTTGAATTTTATAGACGACCCGATAAAATCAATTCACGCGCATGGCGCAGGTATGGTGCTTATCGGATTGATTTGTTTTTATATTCTCATGTGTGTTATGGGAATAAGTATTTGGCTTGCCATTGCGGGAGCAATTGCTTTTGCCTTTGCATCGTACAATATTATTATTATAGATGCCGGACATGTTACAAAAGCGTATGTAATTGCGATGATGCCGTTGACTGTTGCAGGTATGTGGCTGATTTTCAAAGAAAAATGGTTGCTTGGCTCTGCGCTAACGATACTGGGAATTGCCTTGTCAATCAAAAACGGACATATTCAGATTACGTACTATCTTGCTATTTTCTGTGTAATTTTGTATCTCGGTTATTTGGCTCATCAAATAAAAAAGAAAGAATATTTGAAACCTGCGAAAATAGCCGGATTATTTCTCGTTTGTATTGCGATAGCTATTTTGCCGAATTTGGGTAAATTGTATGCAAACTACGAACTTGGCAACGAAAGTATTCGCGGAGCAACCGAATTGACTGCTGAAAAAACAGGCGACGACCGCCGAATTTCCACAGGATTGGATATAGATTATGCTTTTGCGTGGAGTTACGGATTGGCAGAAACGATGACTTTGCTCATCCCGAACTTCTACGGTGGCTCATCGGGCAAAGAACTTGGTCGCGATTCGCATTTACATCAAGCTATGCGAGCCAACCGAATGCAAGTTGGAAGTACGCTTCGCGCGCCGACTTATTGGGGCGACCAGCCGTTTACCAAAGGACCGGTTTATTTCGGAGCGTTGGTTTGCTTTCTTTTTCTGCTGGGAATGTTTGTCATAAAAAATTCGCTGAAATGGTGGTTTCTCGGCGCAACGATATTTTTCATTTTGCTTTCGTGGGGACGAAATTTTATGGCTTTCAACGAATTTCTGTTCCATTATATGCCTTTGTACAACAAATTCCGAACAGTTGCCATGTCGCTGGTTATTCCGGGCATGATTTTCCCGATTATCGGCATTTGGGGATTGAAAGTGATTTTTAATCAAGAAGTTGAAAAGGCGAAATTACTGAAATCGTTCTATTGGTCGTTTGGGATTACCGGCGGTTTATGTCTGATTTTTTGGCTGATGCCGGGCATGTTTCTCAGTTTTCAGTCGGTCAATGATATACGGCTTGAACAGCAACTTGGCGAAAATTTTCGTTGGTTTTATCCCGCTTTGCTCGCCGACAGAGAAATGTTGCTGAGAAAAGACGCTTTCCGCTCGCTTGCGTACATTGTGCTGGGCGCAGGTTTGATTTTTTGGTTTATCAAAAGCAAGAAAAATACGGCAAAAATTGCACAGTATGCTGCTATTGGAATTGCCGTGTTGATTTTGGTTGACCTTTGGGTGGTTGCAAAACGTTATGTAAATCACGATACTTTTGTTACTCAGCAAACGATTGCCGCAGTTCGCGAAAAATCGGTAGCCGACCGTTTTATTTTGCAAGATACCGACCCTTCGTTCCGAGTGCTTAATTTGAATAATCCGTTTAACGAATCGCATACTTCGTTTTTTCACAAGTCAATCGGCGGATACAATGCGGCGAAATTGCGTCGTTATCAAGAGTTGATTGACCATCGCCTTGTGAGGGAAATTAATCTGATTATTTCGGCATTTCAGCAAGTGCGAACATTTGAGGATTTGGAAAATATGAACGTTGTTTTCCGACAAACGCCGTCGCTCAACATGCTGAACGCACGCTACATAATTTTCAACACTGACCAACCGCCGATTATCAATCCGTTTGCTTTCGGCAATGCGTGGTTTGTCGATAACTACGAAATAGTTGAAAATGCCGATGCCGAATTGGCTTCGCTTCACCGAATTAATCCGCTCACGACGGCAGTTGTTGATAGACGATTTGTCCATTATCTTGACGGATTTTCGTTTCAAAAAGATGAAAACGCAACCATCGAAATGATAAGTTACGAGCCGGTGCGCGTTCGTTACAAATTCAGCTCAACAACCGACCAATTAGTCGTGTTTTCGGAAATTTTTTATGAACCGCGCGGCTGGGAAGTAACTATCAATGGAAAAAAGGCAGAACATTTTCGTGCCAACTGGACATTGCGCGCAATGATTGTTCCCGCGGGCGAACATCTGATTGAATTCAAATTCATGCCGAGAAATTTTATTCTCACTTCGAGAATTGCATCGGTGAGTTCGTTTTTCATTCTATTGATGTTGATTGGCGCGATGGGGTGGAGTGGCTGGAAAAGTTTTAGGAAAAAAAAGGATTGAGAAACGGATACTTTTCGCCAAGTTTTCGTTTCTTAATTTCAATATTTTCCAAAAATTTTTGATAGCTTGCCGATTGCGGATGCAACGGTCGGTGAGCGAGGTCGGCGTTTAATTGTTCTAATTCTTTTTTGATTTTTTGTGTTTCCGGCGAAAAATATTTTTCTGAAAAACGCTCCCAAATGTAATTTATCGCCGTTTCGGACGGATGAAGCATATCGGAAGCATAATAACGATAATCGCGCAATTCGTCTAAAAGCAATTCGTAAGCAGGAAAATACGACACATTTTCAAATTCATTTTGCAGTGAATTTACCGCCAACAACAACCTCGCTTTGCCGAGATTATTTTCGTGTGCGCCGTCTTTCCAATGGCGAATCGGACTGACGGAAAAAATAATCTGTAAATCCGAATTTTGCGCGTTTAAACTCTGTATCAGCTCTTTATAATCGTTTACAATTTGTTCGACAGTCAAAGAATAACGAATAAATTTTTGAGTGGGAAGTTTGTGGCAATTCGACACAATTTCGCTGTTTTCGGTATATTCGTAAACCCACGAAGTGCCGAAAGTGATAAAAAGAAACCGCGTTTTCGTGAAAAACAGCCTGCTTTTTTCTAATTGCGAATTAATTTTTTCCAAACATTTTTCCGCGCTGACATCCGAAAACAAACTGCTGTGCGCAAAACTGTGCCAAAGCGCGCCGTCGAAAAACAAATCTTTTTCCGCAAACTTTTTGTCTGTCTGCAAAAGATACAAACTGTTTCGTATCGAAGCAGGATTGTACAGCACACCGAACGGATTTACGTCGATGTTGAAACAGGCATTTTTCATTTTTTCTCCGATATTTTCGGAAAAACACGAACCTAACGCCGTGATACCATCTTGATGCGTAATTTTTACGGACGATTCGGGAATTTCTACTTTTGTTACAAACATATATTTCTGTTATTTTATTGGTGCAAAAATACGGATTTTTTGAAAATTCACGCATTAAATTTTTGTTATTCATGAGGTTTTTGTACTTTTGTTGCTTTTGAAATTAGGAAGAGTATGTCATGCTGAACTTGATTCAGCATCTCCAAATTGATGAGATTGCGGGTCAAGCCCGCAATGACGCAACATTTGAAATTTTAATAAAATGAGCATAGAAAAACTAAAATCCGCCGTAAGAAATATTCCCGATTTTCCGATTAAGGGAATACAATTTAAAGATGTTACAACTTTATTTCAGGATGCAGACATTTTTGCCGAGTTATCTAAACATTTGGAAAACAAGTACAAAGATAGAGGAATAACGCGAGTAGTCGGCATCGAATCGCGCGGATTTATCATGGGACCAATCATGGCGTTGGAACTCGGAGCAGGTTTTGTTCCGATGCGCAAACCGGGAAAACTTCCAGCCGAAACAGTTGAGATTAGCTACGAAAAAGAATACGGTTTTGACACCATTCAGATGCACAAAGATGCGCTTTCGCCCGACGATGTGGTGCTGATTCACGACGACCTTTTGGCAACCGGCGGAACAATGCTTGCTGCTTATAATCTGGTTAAGCAAATGGGTGTTAAAAAGGTGTATATCAATTTTATAATTGAACTTTCGGATTTGAAAGGGCGCGAATTATTTCCGAATGACGTTGAAATCGATGCTTTGATAAAATTTTAAAAAAGATTTTTTAGAAAGCCGAATTTTGCATATCTTTGCAAAATGTTTTATTTTTTATGAATTACAAAAATGCGATACTAAATTTTAATGTATGAATGATGTGAAAATAGCTGTAATCGGTTTGGGTTACGTTGGGTTGCCGTTGGCAATTGAATTTGGAAAAAAATACAAAGTTTTGGGTTACGACATAAATCAAGCTCGTGTAAAGGAGTTGCAAGGTGGTTATGACCACACACAGGAAGCAGATATCGACAGCATGATTGCAACGATGAAGTTGCGTGAAGCAAATCCGAACATGGGTTTGTCGTTTTCGTACAGTGAGGAGGATTTGAAAGACTATAATATTTATATTGTAACTGTTCCAACGCCGATTGATGCTTTCAATACGCCCGATTTACAACCGCTGATTAAGGCTTCGGAAATGTTAGGAAGAGTAATTTCAAAAGGCGATATTGTTATCTACGAATCGACAACTTATCCCGGATGCACAGAAGATGACTGTGTGCCTGTGATAGAAAAAGTTTCGGGATTGAAGTTTAATGTTGATTTCTTTGCAGGATATAGTCCTGAACGGATAAATCCGGGCGATAAAATCAATACGCTTACTAAAATAATGAAAGTAACTTCCGGCTCAACGCCCGAAATTGCTGATAAAGTGGACAATTTGTACGCTTCCATAATCGAAGCCGGAACGCATAAAGCATCATGCATAAAAGTAGCGGAGGCTTCAAAAATTATTGAAAATGCTCAGCGCGATGTAAATATCTCATTTGTAAATGAATTGGCACTGATTTTCGACCGAGTTGGCATCGACACAACAGAAGTGCTGGAAGCTGCCGGAACAAAATGGAATTTCTTGAAATATCGTCCCGGATTAGTTGGCGGACATTGTATCAGCGTTGACCCGTATTATTTGGCAGCAAAAGCCGAACAGCTTGGTATAATTCCGCAGGTGATTCTTTCGGGACGACACGTAAATAACAGTATTGCACCGTTCATTGCCAACAAAGTGCTGAAGTTGATGATACAAAAAGAACACAAAATTAAAGATTCAAATGTCTTGATTTTGGGAATAACTTTTAAGGAAAATTGTCCCGATATTCGCAATACGAAAGTGATTGATATTTACCGCGAACTGTGCGAATTTGGTGTAAATGTTGATATTTTCGACCCTTGGGTTTGTCCTAATGAGTTGCAAGAGGAATACGGAGTTGATGTTGTTAAAGAATTGAATCCGAGTAAAAAATACGAAGCAATCATTCTCACGGTTGCTCACGACGATTTCAACGCATTCGATTTTGAAAAATATTACAAACAAAGCGCGGTGATTTTTGATGTAAAATCAATGATTGACAGGCGTTGGGTTGATGGACGATTGTGATTTTGAACGAATATGTACATAGATTAAAAAAAAGTTCGCTTTTTAAGGATTCTTTTTGGTCTGTTGCAGGAAATGCCGCAGGACACGGATTGGCGTTGATAGCTGGAGTTGTTGTTGCTCGATTTTTGGGAAAAGAAATTTTCGGCGAATACGGAATGATAAAGCAAACGCTTGTGTACATTGCCGGATTTTCAACTTTTGGACTTGGATTTACCACAACAAAATTTATTGCAGAGGCGAAAAATAAAAATAACGTAAACATACGGCAAATTGCTGCAGGAAGCATCAATATTACGCTTTTTATGAGTGCTTTGTTAGCTTTGCTTTTATTTGCTTTTTCAAAACAGATTGCCGTATTTTTGGAAGCAGAACATTTGTCGCTTTCGTTGCAAATTTTTGCCGTTTATGTCATTTTCAACGCCATTACAATCGTTCAAATCGGAATACTTGCAGGTTTCAAAGCCTTTAAGCCAATCGCGATAAACAATGCAATTGCAGGTGTTGTAACTTTTGTATTAAGTATTGTATTAACCTATTTTTGGGGAATTGAAGGAGCGTTGTCGGCTTTGTTGTTTGCCAGCTTGACCAAATGTGTACTGAATTATATTGTCGTAAGGAAGACACTGCGTTCATATCCGTGTTCAGAGCAACAAACTGATGGTATTGTAAAACAGTTGCTTTTGTTTTCATTACCAATCACATTACACGAAGGGGTATACTCCATAGTAACTTGGCTCAAAATTTTGCTATTGGTAAAATTATCAAATTATGGAGAAGTAGGATTATATTCGGCTGCGATGCAATGGGTTTTTGTGATACTGTTCTTGCCGGGAGTTTTAAGAAATGTTGCATTGTCTTATTTATCGGGCACAAACGAAGGCTCTACACAGCATAAAAAAATATTTAACACGATGATTGCAGTCAATTTTGTCTCCACATTTATCCCCTGTTTAATTGTGTTTGCATTTTCGGGTGTCATTTCTTCTTTTTACGGAGAAGATTTTGTGTCTTTGTCTGCAGTTCTGAGTATCTCTGTTTTTGTATCTGTTTTTAAAGCTATGCAATCCGTTTATGCTCAAAGTTACATATCAACAAACAAAGTATGGACATATTTTTGTTTGAATGCATTTTATCATGTGTTGATGTTGATATTAGCATATTTCTTAATAAGGTTGGATGTGACGAGAGGAGCGTACATGTTGGCACTGGCAGTTTTGATAGCTAGTGGGATTGGACTGCTGATGTATCATTTAGTAACAAAAATAATGAACAGAAAAGTATAAAGACAGATTACAAGTATAAAAAAACAAACGATTTAAAAAACAAGGGAGTTGGCCAAAATGTATAGACTTATTATTAATGCGAATGACGGGAATCATAAAATCTATATGTTGTTACCAATAATTCCAAAATAAGACAAACAAGTAAGATGTTGTATATAATTTATCATAAAACAGATTATTTAGACTATATTTTTCAAGGAATAGATTTATCAAAATTTCAAGTAAAGTTTGTTGAATTGAATAAAAAGACTAATCTTATTCAGAGGATTAACAGAAAGGTATTGCCTCATTGGTTTTCTTTTTTTCCATCATTATTTGTTGGAAAAAAAATGAGAAAAGAGCTTCAACAATTAACATCGTCAGATGTATTATTGGTATTCGGGTATGCATACCCGAATTTAATTAGAGCAATCAATTTCTTAGTGAACAGTAAAGTTAAAAAAAATCTTTGGTTTTGGGATCCAAAGAGCGGTGATCCCAATAGCATAAAATTTATACAGCAACAAGGTTTTAGAATATACACATTTGATTCGTCACATGCAAAGCAACTTGGGGCATATTCATTACCGCAATTTTATAAAATGACAACAGTAAATTGCAGTAAAAATAATAATGAATTTTTGTATGATTTTTACTTTTGTGGATTTAAAAAGAATAGAGAAGAAAAAATTAACAAGATTAAAGATTTTTTAGAAGAACAAGGATTTAAAGCTTATTTTCACGTAGCTTCATCAATGAGCGAAGCTATATCTTATGAGGATAATTTGAAAAATATTCAAAAATCAAAATGTTTGGTGGAAATAGTTGACGACAATTTGGAGGGTCTAACACTCCGAACATTAGAGGCATTGAAATTCAGACGAAAATTATTCACTACTAATACGAAAATTGCGACAGAAGAATTTTATAGAAAAAACAACATTTACATATACAACGAAGATATAAACGATGATTTAGTCAGTTTCTTAAACTGCGAATATGTGGATATATCTAAAAATATTTTAATGAAATATGATATAAATAGTTGGATTCAAAACTTAACAACTGAAACCATTTGAGTTAAAAAAACAAATGGCTTATGCAAATAGAAGACGAAATTTTTCAGTCCGTTACTGATATAATATAATATGATTATTGATACTTTGTATGCTCCGATATTTTATAATTCCGTTCTAGTACTCGTGATACTGAAATGTATCGGTATATTAATACAAAAGGATATGTACGGCAACCATAGGACGACAGATAAGGCAAAGGCATATTTGTTGTGTTTTGGTCTCATTTTGTTTTTTGGTTTGCGTCCTATTTCCGATATTTTTGTTGATACACCGGTATATGCGCATCTGTACGACAGGTATATTTGGTTAGGAACGCTCAGACACGAAGGGGAATGGTTGTGGAATTGGATACTGACAACTTGCGCAGATATAGGGTTGAGTGTACACGGTTGGTTTACTGTGATAAGTTTTTTATACATTGGAATATTGCTATGGGCTGCTATCCGAATTAGCGCCAATGCCAACAACAATGCTGTTTATTTACTCTTTTTGTTTTTTGTTTCGGCATTTTTATTTTGGAGCGGTGCGGTAAATGGCTTGCGTATAGGCTTGGCATCAAGTGTTTTTATATTAGCATTTACTTATGTGTTGAAGCCTGAGGTTAAAGAAAAGGCTTTTGCGTTTCTACTGTTTTTTCTCGCAATCTCAATTCATAGCTCAATTGCTTTGACTATTCTATGTATCATTTGTTCTTTCTATGTTTTTAAAAGCATCAAATATCCGGTTATTATATGGTTTGTTTCCATAATTCTGTTGTTGCTGTTTGGGAACTTCTTTGTCGGCATAATAGAGGCGTTAGGGCTTTTCAGTGCAGATGAGCGAATGGAGTCTTATCTTCTTGGTGATAGAAATGATGCTGACTTTGTGCTCGATAGAGGAGGTTTCCGTTTTGATTTTCTGCTGTATAGTTTCGCTCCAATTGCATTTGGTTGGTATCTAATAGTAAAAAAGGGATTTACAGATAGATTTTATATTATATTGCTGAATACTTACATACTTGCCAATGCCTTTTGGATTTTGCTGATGTATGTTATGTTTTCAAATCGTTTCGCTTCTTTGTCGTGGTTTTTGTATCCGTTACTTTGGGCATATCCGCTTATCAAGTTCAGATTATGGGATAACCAACGTCGTATAATGGCATTGATACTATTTGCAAATATGTTTTTTACTTACTTTATGGCACGTTTAAGATAAAATGAAAAATAAAATGAATACAACAAAACCAACTATCACGGTATTTACACCAACTTACAACCGTGCCTATTGCCTGCATCAAGGATACGAAGCTTTAACAAGGCAAACTTGTAAAGATTTTATGTGGTTGGTGGTAGACGATGGCTCTACCGATAACACGCATGAGTTAGTAGAAAAATGGCAAAAAGAAGCCGATTTTATAATTAAGTACATTTATCAAGAAAATGGAGGTATGGTTGCTGCGCATAACACTGCTCATTATCATATCAATACCTTGCTTAATGTTTGTATTGATTCCGATGATTATATGCCGGATGATGCTGTTGAAAAGATATTGAATTTTTGGAACAAGCACGGTGGAGAAGAATATATGGGCATTGTAGGTTTGGATGCTTATAAAGATGGTTCTATTGTTGGGAGTATGTTGCCTAATATAAAAGACTGTAACTATTCGGAAATTCGGACAAAATATAAGGTCAAAGGGGACAAAAAGTATGTTCTGAGGACAGATTTAATAAAATCGGTATTGCCATACCCTAAAATAGAAAATGAACAATTTCCAAGTACAGAGTACTTGTATTTGTTATTGAAACAAAAATACAATTTTTTAATTTTGAATGAGGTGCTCTGTACTGTTGAATATATGCCCGATGGAATGTCTAAAAATATTATCAAGTCGTATAGGAGAAATCCTAGTGCATTCGCAGTTTATAGAATAGCAAAAATGCAGTATGCATCAAATTACAACGAAAGGATAAGACACACAGTACATTATATATCCTCTTTATTGCTCGCAAGGAAGTATAGTTTCTTCAAGAATAATCCCTACAAATTAACGACACTTTTAGCGTTGCCTGTTGGATTTTTTTTGTTTCTCTACATAAAAAGTACAAAACAAACAGCAGTAAATAAGAAACTCAATAAAGGATGAAAATCATTGTAATTACAATGAGTAAAGAAATTTTTAAATAGCAGTCAAAAAAATCTTGCAATAAAATACAAATTTCTGAAAATTCTATGGCAAACGTGAATAAAAGAATATGCATCATATCTACAATCGATGGTACACTGTCAAGTTTTGTAATACCTTCGGCGAGAGAAATGAAAAAAAGAGGTCTTGAGGTTACGCTATTGGCTTCAATGAGTAATGAATTTGTTGAAAGATACAACGATGAATTTACGTTGATAAACATTCAAATGGAAAGAGGTGCAAAACCTCTCGGTATGATAAAAGCCATTTTTAGTTTCTATAAGCTATTTAAAACTCACAAATTTGATATAATACAATATGCTACACCAAATGCGGCATTCTATGCCTCAATAGCAGGATTTTTATCAAAAAAACCGATTAGATTATATTGCCAATGGGGTATTAGGTATGTTGGTTTTGATGGTCTAAAAAGAAAAATATTCAAATTACTTGAAAAAATCACGTGCAATCTTTCTACTCATATTCGTCCGGCAAGTCGGAAAAATATGGAATTTGCAATAGAGGAAAAATTGTATAAGCAAGATAAAGCAAAAGTAATAGGTGATGGTGGAGCCGTGGGAATTGATTTTAAAAGATTTGATATTGAAAAAAAAGCGATATATAAACAGGAAATCTTGGAAAAATATCCCCAAATAAAAGATAAAACAGTTTTTGGTTTTGTTGGACGTTTAGAAGAAGACAAAGGGATTGTAGAACTTATTGAGGCGTTTAAAAGTATAAATGAAGGATACTTAATAGTTGTAGGTGGTATGTCCACAAAAAAAGATTTTTTAAATGACTTAATCGCTCAGGCAAAAAATAATGATAAAATTATTCTTACGGGCATTGTTTCAGATGTAGAAAAGTATTTAAGTGCTTTTACAATATTAGTGCATCCTTCATACAGAGAAGGTTTTAGTGCAGTTATACAGCAAGCAATGGCTATGAGAACACCTGTAATTACGACAGATATTCCCGGACCATCGGAAGTTATTGAAGAAAATATATCGGGCTTGCTTGTGCCTCCTAAAAATTCAGAAAAATTGTCTGACGCAATGCAACACTTATCATCAAATATAGAATTACAAAACAAATTTTCAGACAATGGTCTTGTGAGAGTAAAAAAATTGTTCTCTCAAAGTAGAATGACAGAATTAATTGTTCTAGACAGATTGGATTTAATATCAAATATATAAAATAACATGAAAATGAAATTAATGATTTTAACGGCAGAGCCGTCTTTTGCAAAAGAGGCGCAAAGTGCAGGAATTGACCGTATTTTTTTTGATTTGGAATATATAAACAAGGTAGAACGTCAAAAAGGGCGTAACACTTTTATATCAAGCAATAATATAGAGGATATTCCGTCTATACGAAATGTTTTAACTTCCTCTGAACTGCTTGTCAGAACAAATCCTATTCATCAATACTCCAAACAGGAAATTGATAAAGCGATTGATTATGGTGCAGATATATTGATGTTACCAATGGCGTATGATAAAAATGATGTGGAAGCATTTATACAAATGATAAATGGCAGGGCAAAAGTGAGTATTATGATAGAAACAGTACAGGCACTTACAAGAATAGACAGCATACTTGCATTAAAAGGAGTTGATGAATTGTTTTTTGGACTTAATGACTTACACATTGGGCTCGGACTTCCATTCTTATTTGAAGTGTTAAGTGGAGGATTAATTGAATATATGTCAGAAAAATGTAGCAAAAAAAATATGCCGTTTGGGTTTGGAGGCATTGCTAGAATTGGCGATGGGATGTTGCCTGCTGAAAAGATATTAGGCGAACATATTAGATTAGGCTCTACTTCTGTAATTTTATCGAGAACGTTTAAAGGCGAGGTTGGAGAAAATAACACTAAAAATATAAACTTAAAAGATGAAGTAGATAAAGTTCGTTCAACAATAAAAATAATTGAAAATTGGAATAATTCCCAATTTATAACTAATCAAAAAGACATTGCTGAAATTGTAAATAAAATTGTTTATAAATAAACTTTTATGTACAGAACCCACACTAAGCGCATATTAGATTTCATTCTATCACTTTTCGGTTTTATAGTAATTTCGCCGATATTCCTTGTTATTACCATTATTTTGTTTTTTGCAAATGGTGGCAAGTCGTTTTTTTTTCAGCAACGACCCGGAAAAAACGAGAAAATTTTCAAGGTTATCAAATTTAAAACAATGAACGATAAAAAGGATAACGAAGGAAATTTACTTTCTGACGCTGAACGTATGACAAAAATTGGTAATTTTGTGCGTTCAACTTCGCTTGATGAAATTCCGCAATTGCTCAATGTTATCAAAGGTGATATGAGTTTGATTGGACCGCGACCGTTGTTGGTGGAATATTTGCCTTTGTACAACACAGAACAAAAACGCCGACACGAAGTTAGACCCGGAATTACAGGTTGGGCGCAAGTGAATGGTCGCAATGCTATCAGTTGGCAGCAAAAATTTGAATATGATGTTTGGTATGTTGATAATCTTTCGTTTACGCTTGATATAAAAATTTTATTTTTAACCATAAAAAAGGTTTTTGTGAGAGAAGGCATTAGCTCAAAAACAAATGCCACAATGGAAAAATTTACAGGAAACAGATTATGAAAGAAGTGTATTTATATGGTGCAGGCAGACACGCAAAGGTTATTATTGATATTTTAGAATCAAATAATCTGACTGTTTCAGAAATTTACGACGATAATTCCGAAATAAAAATTTTTGAGAATATACCTGTTGTTCAAAAAAATATTTGTTCGCCTCTAATTATCAGCATAGGAAACAATATTGTTAGAAAAAAAATAACAGAAAATTTATCCGAAATAAACTACCATCCTGCTGTTTATGCAAAATCGGCGATTGTATCCGACAAAGCAGAGATAGATATAGGAACGGTTGTGATGCAAGGTGCTGTTATTCAGCACTCTGCAAAAACAGGAAAACATTGTATTGTGAATACTTCTGCCTCTATTGACCACGATTGCAAAATCGGCGATTTTGTGCATATTGCACCGCGCGCAACACTTTGCGGAAATGTAGAAGTTGGCGAAGGAACTCTAATCGGTGCAGGAACAGTTATTATTCCAAACATAAAAATTGGCAAATGGGCGGTAATCGGTGCAGGTGCAGTAGTAATCAGAGATGTTCCCGATTATGCAGTAGTTGTTGGAAATCCAGCGAAAATTATAAGATATAATGATATAGAAAATTAGATATGAACACTCGCATTCACCTTTCGCTCGCTCATATGGGCGGAAACGGGAAAAAATATTTCATATTTGATTTGGATTTTTGAAATAAAAATTCTTTTTCGTCCCCAATAATAAAAAATTTTGAATTATTATTGCCCCCAATAATAAAAAATATTATCTTTGCACTCTGAACACAAACTTTGGATTATGCCTTATTTACAACGAAATATAGATGCGGATTTACAGGAATGGAAAAACTCCGACAACCGTAAACCTTTGCTGTTGCGTGGAGCGAGGCAAGTAGGTAAGTCGTCGGCTGTGCGAGAACTGGGAAAACAGTTTGATTATTTTGTTGAAATTAATTTTGAAAACAAAAATTTTGCAAGTGCTAAAAAAGTTTTTGAACGACATTCCGACCCTCATTTAATTTGCGATGAATTTACGGCGCTTTACGAAACACCGATTGTAGCAGGAAAAACACTGTTGTTTCTTGACGAAATCCAATCGTGTGCAGATGCTATTTCGGCATTGCGCTATTTTTATGAACAAATGCCCGATTTACACGTTGTTGCTGCCGGCTCGTTGTTGGAATTTGCCTTGCAAAAAACACCTTCGTATGCAGTAGGCAGAGTACGCTCAATGTATATGTATCCGTTTTCGTTCGAGGAATTTTTAACGGCAATGCAACGAAATGTATTGTTGGAAAAATTGCGTACTGCAACTCCGGAAAATCCACTTTCTGACGAAGTTCACGGCAAATTAAAAGATTTTTTTCTGCGTTTTATCGTTATTGGCGGAATGCCCGAAGTAGTGGCGAAATATGCCTCCGGAGGTTCTTTGCTCGATTGTCAGAATATTTTAGATGAATTGACAGACGCTTTTTTCAACGATTTTGCAAAATACAAACAACGTGTACCTGCAACGCGGCTTGAAGAGGTCTTTTCGGCAATTATAGCTCAAACAGGACAAAAATTCACTTATTCTCAAACAGCTACTTCTGCCAATCAGATACAGTTAAAAGAAAGTATCGAACTGCTGAAAATGGCAGGTTTAGCATATTCCGTTACACACAGTTCGGCAAATGGTTTGCCATTGGCTGCCGAAACAAATCCGCGCTACCGAAAGCTAATGATTTTTGACACCGGTATTTATCAGCGTTTCCTGCGGCTTGACCTTAGTAAATTGTTGTTGAGTGAAAAAATAGAACAAATCAACAAAGGTGCATTGGCTGAAATGTTCGTTGGAATAGAACTTGTGAAATCGCAAAACAACCGCTTGCCTGCCGAACTTTACTATTGGCAGCGCGAGAAAAAAGGCAGTACAGCCGAAGTGGATTATGTAATTCAGCGTGAGCAAGAAATTGTGCCGATAGAAGTAAAATCCGGCACAAAAGGAGCAATGCAAAGTATGTTTTTGTTCCTCGAAGAAAAACGGCTTTCTCACGGAATTCGCTGCTCAATGGAAAATTTCGGGAAATTCCAAAACATTGAAATTTATCCACTGTATTCGATAAAAAATAGTTTACAATAAAAATATAATCGAGCAAAAATGAACACCCGCATTCACCTTTCACTCGCTCATATGGGCGGAAACGAAAAAAAATATATTCAAGAAGCATTCGACACAAATTGGGTTGTTCCGTTGGGACCGAATGTTGATAATTTTGAAAAAGATTTAGCGCAATTTTTGGGTAACAAAAAACATATTGTAGCTTTGAGCTCCGGAACGGCGGCAATTCATTTGGGATTGTTGCAGTTGGGCGTTGGCTATGGCGACGAGGTTATTTGCCAAAGTTTTACCTTTGCAGCATCGGCAAATCCGATAACTTATTTCGGTGCGAAACCTGTTTTCGTTGATAGCGAAGCGGAAACTTGGAATATGTCGCCCGAATATTTGGAAATTGCTATCAATGAACGAATTAAAGCAATGGGCAAAAAACCGAAAGCAATTATTCCTGTTCATCTTTACGGAATGCCTGCCAAAATGAACGAAATTTTGGCAATAGCACAAAAATACGAAATTCCTGTTTTGGAGGATGCCGCCGAAGCGCTCGGCTCTGAGTACAAAGGACGAAAATGCGGAACTTTTGGCGAATTTGCCTGCCTTTCGTTCAACGGAAATAAAATGATAACCACTTCGGGTGGCGGCGCGCTGGTTTGTTCGACAAAAGAGCAAGCTCAAAAAACAATGTTTTACGCCACGCAAGCGCGCGATAATGCGCCTCATTATCAACATTCTGAAATCGGCTACAATTACCGAATGAGTAATATCTGCGCGGGAATTGGTCGCGGACAAATGGAGTTTTTACCCTTGCGAATAGGACAACGCCGAAAAAACAGCTATTACTACCGTAAAGATTTGGCAAATATCGAAGGAATTACTTTTCACACAGAACCTTCGGCAGATTTTTTTTCCAACTATTGGCTCACTTGTATCATTATTGACCCGAAAAAAACGAATGGCGTTACACGAGAGGACATTCGGTTAGCATTGGAAAAAGCAAATATCGAATCGCGACCTTTGTGGAAACCTTTGCATTTGCAACCTGTTTTCAGCTCTTGTCCGTATTATGGTGAAAAAATCAGCGAAAATTTATTCGATAATGGATTGTGTTTGCCGTCAGGCTCGTCGCTGACCGAAAATGATTTGGACAGAGTGATTGCAGTGATAAAAAGTTTACTCTGAAATTTTTGCACATAAAAAGTCCCTCTCTTGTGGAGAGGGATTTAGGGAGAGGTCTTACTTCACTACTTTCGCTTCCGCACTTTTACCGCGAATTACAACGTAAATTTCGGTTTCCGCTTGTGCGTATTCCGTTTTCACATAACCGATGCCGATTCCGATTTTCGCTCCCGGAAGCATTGTGCCGGAAGTTACGTGTCCAATAATTTCGCCGTTTTGATTGGCAATTTCATAGCCGTTTCGCGGAATAGCGCGTTCTTGCAACATTTCAAAGCGAATCAATTTGCGTGAAACGCCTTCCGCTTTTTGTTTTTCAAACAATTCGCGGTCGATAAAATTTTTGCTGTCGGCAAATTTCACTATCCAACCCAAACCCGCTTCCATCGGCGAAGTGGTGTCGTCAATATCATTTCCGTACAAGCAAAATCCTTTTTCGAGGCGAAGCGTGTCGCGTGCGCCAAGTCCGATTGGTTTAATGCCGTATTCTGCGCCGATTTCAAAGAGCGCGTTCCAGATTTTTTCGCCATTTTCGGGACTAAAATAAAGTTCAAATCCGCCTGCGCCTGTGTATCCTGTGTTGGACAAAATCACATCGTTCACGCCTGCAAAATTGCCGACTTTGAAACTGTAATACGGAATTTCGGACAAATCTACCGAAGTAAGTTTTTGCAAAACTTCCACCGCTTTCACGCCTTGAACGGCTAATTGCGCGATGTTGTCCGAAGCATTTTCGAGCGTTGCGCCTTCGGTGTTGTGTTGCACGCACCAATTCCAATCTTTTTCGATGTTCGAGGCATTTACAACCAACAAATATTTTTCATCCTCGAAACGATAAACGAGCAAATCGTCAATAATTCCGCCTTTTCCGTTCGGAAAGCAAGTATATTGCGCTTTTCCTACTGCGAGTTTCGACACATCGTTTGTCGTAATTTTTTGCAAAAAGGGTAGGGCGTTCGCGCCTTTCACCCAAAATTCGCCCATATGCGAAACATCAAAAACGCCGACACCGTTTCGCACAGCGAGATGTTCGTCGGTAATTCCGCTGTACTCAATCGGCATATTGTAACCTGCAAATTCGTGCAT
>Ga0131853_10001842_pt1 | contig 37918 bp, 25 predicted proteins | sample TergutLab28metaG_FD_92764 | JGI IMG/M metagenome (GOLD analysis project Ga0131853, IMG submission 92764) | Labiotermes labralis P1 segment gut microbial communities from Petit-Saut dam, French Guiana - Lab288 P1 (version 2) (version 2) | ecosystem: Host-associated > Arthropoda: Insects >... | reverse complement strand
GACACAGATTTAAATTTATTAGTAACCAATTTCATATTATTTATACATGTAAAATAACCACTGCCACCGGGTGACAACCCAATTGCAGTTAGTAAACATTATTATTATTATCATGTAAAAATTGTCGGTTTTCACCTCTTGCGTTTGGCCATTCTTGGTGGCATCTATTTCATCGCCAGTTAAAGATATCTCCCGGCACGGTTAACCATTCAATTGCCACATGACGCACAAACCTTCATTCTCTTTCATTCATCTAGTGCCAACGATCTGTTCGACCTGAAAGCGATGCGTCATATTTTTTTTCAGCCTCCTAAGCCAACTAAAGCTGCAGTCATGTGTATAACAGTAATTGCTAATACCGTTTCGATGAAATGCTCTGCCACCTTGCTGAGGGTAAAAGTTCTTCAGATAAAGCCCACAGACTTCTAAACGCTGATGCCCCCATTCCAGTAAACTTGTTCGTATGACGCAATCGGAATCTCAACCGTCGTGAATTATTATTATTGTTATTATTATTCGATATGGATGTCTCTCGACATGACACTCGAAAGATTTCGTTAGAATTATTCCCATTACAAAAATGTAAATGGACGGAGAATATTCGCCTGCATCTCCGGGAGAAAATGTGCTGGTATCCATAAGACTGGAGACTGAATGGATCCAACAGCAAGTTTAATCTTGACGCTGTGGTGGTGGGAGAAACAAATCGCCGCGGCCGACTCATTTGTGTTATTACTTTTAAATAATGTATGATTCAATTGTCATTTTTGGAGTTGATAGTGTCTACATAACGCTGTAAAACGACATAAATGCGCTCATTTGTCGTAGTCAAAGTCTTAGCTACTGGCAGCGTTGTTAAATAAGTGACGAATTAATAGAACAAAGTCCTGTAGCGTGATATGCAAGCAATGACGTTTCGGAGAAACGTACTGCTTCCATCTTCAAGATGCAGTCTTACGAAACATAGGTACCATGGTATCATGACCCTGAAGATAAGGTAAAAACCTTAAAAGCGGTGAAAACGTCGAATTTTTTAAGGTAAACAAATGGGGGAGTGGTGGTATAGACCCAAGTATTCGTAACTTACTCTCTAGATTGAGGTGAATGTTCTGTTTCACACCCCGGCCGCTTTACCCACGGAAAAACAGTCGCCGGTACTCACGTGATTGGAGGCTGACGGTTTCCGGGCCGGTAGGGACTCTGTAAGGCGCAGAATAAAATCTTTGCCTCTGCCCGATACCCAGCCCAGATTTTCTAGTTGTCCAGCCTCTTAACCTGTCAGTTTTCTTGTACTAGAATGAGTATAATTAACAATGATACGGGGTCTATTGTTGTAAAGTTGCGTGTATGTGACTGTATGTATATAGCAGGGATACTTTCTACTATGTTTCACATTTTGTCACGTCTTTCGTTACTGCTAATTTCTTAAAACTGCAACAGAATATTTAACAGGTTACCAGCAATTTTTGGCACAAGTAATTAGTAACAAGTGTGATAGGCAAATATATAATGAAATTAACAAGTTAGGAAACGGACGCGGAGCGAACAGTTCGGAAGTTTTCGTACACCTCTAACTTCCTCGAAAACCGTAAGCATAGCGGTAGTGAATGTTGCATTTTTCTCTGTAACTTTTATTCGAAACATTTTTCGTTGCGATAAACATTTAACAAGTTACGCCTAAGGAGCCCAAATAACCGTGTGTAGGTCTGCGTGTCCAATATCTGTTAATGTTATCCGATTTTAAATTGGAATGCGGAAGTTCTCGCAGCACTGAACATAAATATTACCGTCAACTGGATTGTGGCGTCGTTTAAGCTTGTAGGAGGTCACTGATGTTTTGGAGGCACGTACGTTCTGCCACTTCTATCATGAAGAAAAGAGCAGGGTGATCATCCGAAACGCTGGCGAATTTACAATATTCTCAACCGCGTCACATTCCAAAATAAGCCGTCTTCTAAACCGGGATATTTCAACAGTTATCAGTAAAATTCCTTAGAACGGTTCCAATTTCGTGAATATTCATTCAGCATTTCTGCAGTTGCTACATGCAGATAGACAAGAAGAAGGCAACCGCAACTTTTCATACTGAACGCGCCAGAAGAACCATTCCTTCAAAGAAGTGGTGTTACAAGAAGACAGAAAGGCTTTGAAGATTACGGCCGTGTGGTATGTTATGCCATGTAGTTAGATAATTTGACTCTACTTACGCTGATGAAAAACTTGTTTTAAACCAGCATAATACGTTCAATGTGCACTTATGGATGGAAGGGCGGACAGACAGAGAAGCAAACTTCTCTGTCGTGAAACGCGCCTAAAAATCGGACCGGTTTTAGCAAGTCCCTACCTCCCACCTCCCCTCTCACATCCAACCGCCCAACACACCCTGAATACTCACCTGTCAGTTCCGTATAACGACCTCACTCCTGCCCGTACTATGTCCTGTGCTAATTGAATTAGGTGCTGCAATTTCGTGTTTATAAATCTACCTACTTTACACAAGAACCTAACAAGTAAGATACACAAAATGAATATGCACGTAGGCAGATCGAGGGTATGTGAGAACACAGTGCCAAGACCTAGAATAAGACGGAAGGATAATATTAAGATAGATCATAATTCAATAAGCTGTGAGGACTGGAGGTGGATGGAACCGGCTGAGGAGCGTGTATAGTGCCGGACTTTGATATTTCCGGCGAGGGTTCTGCTACCAGAAGATTTACTGAGAGAGAAACGCGTCGTGAGGATTTACTAGTGGATGCGAACAGGTTGTAAAAATTACATGTGGATATTCCTGGCTCAGGATCTGTCAAATGGTGGGCATCCGTATTACCGGTGTTGAACTTTTTAAATACTATCAGAAAATTAATGCCTCTCGTATTCTGGAGTTCCCAGGATCGGAATGTTCGCAAAATAACTGTCCCGAATTTATTCTTGGTTCTTCCTCAGATACTTCAGGTATAGGTCGGAATACTTTTCAAAAACCAAAGACGCTATCCCTTCCTTCAACGACACAATTCTCTGTTCACACAGTCTACTGAAAATTCGACTCTACATAATATATGCAAATTAAAACCGTTGTTACATAATCCAAGATTCATATTATATAGCATGAAGTGTACGAGTGTGGTACATAAATCGTGATATACCACTAAGGGGACTGGCTGTGAATTAAGTGGGTAGATGTTTATTTAAAATATATTTCATTCAAAACACAATTATTTTCTAATTAATTATACATGTAGCTACATGTATAATTGATAGCATATAGTTGTTTTGACTGCAATATGTTTTAAATAAATAAGTAAAAACACATCGGGATAGCTACAATTAAAATAAGCAGGTAGACTTAAATTCCTGGCAAGTGCAACTGGAGCTTCTTCTTTTTCCTTCAAAGCAATATCGACAACGGTTGTGCCAGGAAATTGTACAGTACATAATAATCTAAGTGAACTTAATGCGAGGTCAAGTATGAACAGCGCTGTACTTCAACAGCCTCTATATAGCTTGGTGACGTTTTGAGGCAAAGGTAGTTATAAAGTATGAGTAGAATTGAACAATCAAGTCTTCTGGAATATTTTCTGCATCATCAGCGACACCTCTGAGAACGTCAAATCTCGAAAAGGTACAGCTGGCTGCGTGCTTATTTAAGCACCACGTCATGAAGACATATGGAGTGGAGGTATAGTTCCACGCCTTCTTAACCTTGGCACTACAGGGAGGTCAGTGGTTTGTTTCAGACTCCGTGCGCTCTACTACAGGGGAAAAGGCCCATGACAATCACTAGATAGGAGGCTGGGAAGGCCCAAAATTTCGTCTAGGCCAGGAGTGCCCATCTTTTGTGGGGCGGGGAGAGCAAACGGCCAGAATGCACAACCGTTATTGTGGGCTGGTTCGCGGGTCGCACGCATAAAAATTACAAATAAGTAGTATACCTAACCTCCCTAAATTACTGCGCAATTCTTACAGTATATATATACATATATATATATATATGTGTGTGTGTGTGTGCGCGCGTGTGTGTGTATATATATATATATATATATGGTTTACAAATGTGGCCGCGGGTTGGACATCTGTGGACTACGACAGCCCCATTCAGCCCGCAGCACACGGGCGACATTTTGCCCACGACACGGTGTTTCGTTACTCTTTGGGGACATTCGAAATGAATTTTTAAAAAAAACTCTTTTAACTCTTTCCCTGGCAAACGCGCGATATAACGCCGAAGAAATTTTGAAAACTTCTAAGCATTTTATTAAGGACACATACCTTAAATTATCACTTAATTTTGTAAAAATTGCGAAAAATAGCGACACCCCAGCCTTTGTTGTAAATCGCATTTTTAATAATGTTTACCCATTACCAGTATATTTTTATTGTACGTGATGTATGGATAAATACACGGGTCAAATAATGCGTAAAATTAAATTTACACTTGTTCATACTTCTGTCTGTGTACTGAATTTCATGTTGCCCGCATGCAGACCAAATTTTGCCGAAGTTGCCCGCGCCACATAAAAGGTTAATTGGGACTGGTGTAGACCCTTGACCCCCCCCCCCAAAAAAAAATCTCCGTGCACCGAATCGAACCGCGATACCGCCATTGTCAAGCCTGCAGCACAGACGCCATTCTTTTTGAGCTGCTTTATCCTGAAGATTGCGGCACTAGCCTATTCGAAACGTGGGTTATCTATTTACCAGTCTACACGGCGTGACGTCTCACAGAATCTTCAGCATCACTGTGACAACCTGCAAGTCCCACGCTGTAGTGTAATCGTTACAGGGAGTGAGGTGGACAAATTTAAAATGTCACAAATCACTGTAACGTAATTTCTTCCCTAGCCAGAATCAACGTAAGAAACTGAACAATGCGTCTCTTTACCCACATGGGCAGGCTGTTTGTGACAGCTTAAGGGCGTACTTTACATTGAAACTATCCAAAATTTCACACATAAAAAGAAAATTCGTTTGTTTGTTCGTTTGTTTACTAGCTGTGGAAACTTCGAGCGGAGGTCCCTTCATCGAACTAAGAGGTTAAATCAGTTGCTGTAAATCCCAGAGACAGAATAACCAGGAGACTATTGTCTTCTGAAATGCGCGACAGCACCGGCCTACCAAACTACGCGTTAGCACATCCCAGAAAGTCATCTTCGTATACGCCCTCTCAGAATCTACAGCTCACGCAGAAACATCTCTCTTTATTCTTGGACTACTTGATCCTTGAAGATGGGACCGATAAGCTGTCCCAAAATGTCGGTAACCAACCATCATCCCATACCGTGTTAATAACCCAAAAGAGATGTTGACACCCGATCGGACTGTATGAACCACAACAGATAACCTCCCACGCTTATGGTCTTATTTAGGAGGAGGAGGACAAGGAGAAGGAGAAGGAGGAGGAGGAGAAGAAGAAGAAGAAGAAGACAACGACGAAGAAGAAGAAGAGGTATAAAAACAGGAACCGACATGGGGAAAATGTAGTACGGTTGCAGAAAGATTCATCGTCATATCTTCTTTACAGAATCTCAATGCTATAGCACCACTCCTGCTCTCGGAGTCTAGAAGAATCGTATTTTCTTCCTGTGGTTTACGACACCATGCAAGCTGATACTAAAGCATTATGTGAAGAAAAAAGTACCATGGATTAATTTACTGAATTTTGGTGGCACGGAACAGGGGTGCACAAATTCCGGGCGCCTGGTCACGCGGGGAGACTAAACTTCGTAGGATGGCGTCTAATATTGTTAGCATAATTACTGCATTTCATTTTCTTTCCATACAAAAATATCGCGGTCCACATACATCGAGACGTAAGCACCGGATAACAGTGTGCTTTGAAAGCCACGCCAAAATTGTGGCTCCTTATTACGGAACTTGCCTCATGTCTACCTTCTGGCAACCAGAATTTGGAGGTGGCTCCCAGATTTTTGGAAAATCTGTGGGCTGCTGGTATAGAACTGTTACATTAACCGGACGAACTTGAAATCTGATTAATAACACTGACAATCTGAATAAAGATAACGAGAAAGTGAGGAAAAGTTCACAAAGTATGATAAATAAGGAAGCTACGAAGTACGTTAAAAATCTGATAATGAAGATATTTAGACTAGACGGCTTGGAAAGGTGTTTTAAGACTGGTAAACATGGCTGGTAGATTGGGAGGATTAGTTATTAAGTAATAATCATTGTAAAACTAGACATAATGTTAAGTTGAGGCATCCCCATTGTGTATGTAACAATAAGTTAAGGATAATGTAGGTCGAACACAACTAGTTTATTAGCAGGGCGTTAATGAAACAACATGTTTCGACCTACCCGGAGGCCATCATCAGGTTTAAAATGTTGGCACTAAGAGACAAATAATGTGAGTAGCGGATGTTGAGATGATGATGAAATCTCAACATCCGCTACTCACATAATTATTTGTCTCTTAGAGCCAACATTGTAAACCTGATGATGGACTCCGAGTAGGCCGAAACATGTTGTTTCATTAACACCCTGCCAATAAACTAGTTGTGTTTGACCTACATTATCCTTAACTTACTAGGCATAATGGTTATGATACACCACCACCAATTCCACACAATCTCAAGCCAGTGGACTATTCACTGCCTTGAAAACCTCAAACCTAATACTGACAACTCAGACTGACTTTTCCAGAAGCCTTACGAAATTCGAATCCAGTTTCGCATCTATGGTGGTTTCATACAGCATTCGTACGTTTAAGTACAGAGTGAGCTACGTTAATACGATAAATGAGCCGACAAAAGCGGCATCCCATAGATGTCAGATAAAAAAATGGTCCTCAATATCAACCTTTCATCTATCCTGAAGACAGGAACTGCACGTTGCTCCGAAACGTTGAAATGTATCGGCCAGATTACAGATTGATAACAAATAACTTTTTGAAAATTACAGGTATTTTAAATAATGTGTTTACACCACAAAAAACCCTTAAGACAACAAGAATAAACTATACAGTACACTAGCCCTTCCAGTCTTGTTATATGGCAACGAAACTTGGACTATTAAAGCAAGTGACGCCAGAAGAATAACAGCAGCAGAGATGAAATACATGAGAACAGTAGGATACACATGGACAGATTACAAAACAAACGCACAAATTGTAAAGGAGTTAAAAATAACATCAATTCTGGAATATGCTGCCACAGCACCAAGTTAACAAAACGAAGTAAATCACTAAGTGTTTTTAAACTTTAACTTTAGCAAGGAACAGTGAGTGTATGCTCCCTGAGGATGATCTTGTTATCGAAACATGTAGGAGCGTTTTAAGTGTTAATGTAAAGGTTTTAGAATTTTAAATTGCATGTGTGCATTGGTTGGTCTGTTAATTAAATGAAATAATCCTGTACTTTGTTTGTAGAGGTTTAGTCCCACAGTCGTTGCGGGTATGACTGGGAAGATAAAAATGTGTCGTTTGCACATGCCAGACATTCAACACCAGCCACCAAATTTACAGATGTCACACAATTCACGTTCCATGAGTCAACTAAGTTTATCTTCCATTAATTTCGAAATGTTTAACATTAATCCCCACAGAAATGAATATGCTGCACACACACCAACATACCAGAATATTAACTGCGAATTAAACAAGACGAAGCCAATTAGGAGATTCGCCGCATTCATTGCTTATCTATGTAAATGACATTAACACTCTAACTACCTGAATGAGGCACAGTCCTTCCTCAGAACATGGTAACTGCCCAACTAGTCAAGGCATTCTCGTGAATTTTATGGAATCCTACAATCCTTTACTGTTTTCACAATCCGCCACAGACCCCTATTCTTAGTAAAAAGAATTCAGTCCATACCTTCCAACCTCGACCATTTCTTTAAAATCCACTTCAATATTATCCTCCCACCTATGCCTAGGTGCTCCAAATGCACTCTTTCCTTCGGGCTTTCCTACCTATACCCGACATGTTTTGTATTCGTTAACACAATCCATGTCTTCCTCCTTTTGTTAATCCTAATGCTAAACCTAATCAAATGATGAGGATCGTCATGCCATTTTCTATAGCTCCCTATTATTCCTCCCTTTTATGTCCAAATACTCTTTTCAGCACCTCGTTGTTTAATACCCTCAGTCTATGTTCTTCCCGTTCTGTGACAGACCTAGTTTGACACTTAAAACAACGAACAAATCTGCAATTGTGTATAAGTTATTGGATAGCAGACGAGAAGACAAAATAATCCGAACTGAATGATAGTAAGCATTCCCTGAATTTAATTTGCTCCTAATTTCTTCGTGCATACAATTGTGATGTGTTAGTGATTTTCTCAAATATTCGATGTCTGTCACTTAACGTTGCCGTCAGTGACACTGAGATTGGGTAAGATTTCCAAAAACCAAGTCTGGAAACATGGAATAACTGCATGGTTGTCAACAACTTAATACAACTTGAGATGCAACATCACTCTACATCTTACGAACCCAGAAGATGCAGCGTGTAGCTAGCTGGGTAGGTTCTCTGTCAGCAAGCTACGTGGCCAATAGCTCCCCTCACATTCCACCGACGACTGTGAGAGAGAGAAAGAGAGAAAAGAAAACAACTTCTCACCTGGAATTTAGTTCGGAGCTGAACGCGTATTTTTTAATTCCAACTCGTTGTATAACTCGTCATCAGATGTCATCCACTTTCATCTTCATCTTACATAGGCTCACTTCTCTTCGATCTTTAGCTTCATGAACAGCATTAACGCACACAACCAACATAATCACTGTTTTACAATGCTAGTTATATACAAGAAGCGTTCACAACACCACAACACAAACTTGGCGCGCCCCAGAACTCACTGAGCGCTCCTGCAAACCGGCAACTCGCGTTGTAGTTCCATCGCGGGCGACCACTGAAGTAGCATCAAGAGAGCGTTAACGGTCAACACGCTCACGGATCACAGCGCTACCCCCACCCTCCCTTAACCATCCAGGTTGGCCAACACACCAAACTAGTTTCACGCCAACTATGTATGTACATCGACCCAGTGATTATGCTTTCTGTCAGGAATGCAAACGATCCTCGTGGTGTATACACTGCTGGTGGGTGGTATATACGGAACTAGAATCTGTGCTTGGAAAAGAAATATCGTCCCTGAGATTGTCCCTGTCTTCCTTAGCCATTCGACACGAAATCTAGAAGGGTTGCTCAAAGCAGTACACCGCCACTCCTGTAACGTCATTTTTCCTTTGTCGTGATATGTCCAGCCGCAGTCTCAAGCTGTAAAGTGACTGGACATTAGTTGGACAACCGGAACAGGAACCTGCTGCCTTCATCTTCATCACTTCAACATCGAAGATGGACCCAGCGGACTTCTCCGAAACGTTGTTACCTAGTTTCAAAACTACGCGGCAACACAGACCAGAGGAGCAAACCTCTGGACTCAGTGTCAGAACGCCAAATCACACATGCTAATTTACAGTCAAAGCTTATAACACTCGCACATCATTCATTTCTCTAAGAACAGTCGTAAAATCTCTTTTATTTAAGAAGAGTTATGACTGTTGAAACCAGTGCCAACGAAATGGGGGGGGGGGGAGCCGTTACAAAGTACTAGGGCCCTTTTTTCCGAAAGGGGACACAGGACCTGACAATGTTTTTTTTTATATTTTTTTTATTTCTCAGTAGTTTCATCGTTTGTCGACTTACACATGAACATTTTCAAACCAAGCTCAAATCCCTGTGCGGTTTAGTGTAAATATTTTTATGCTGTCCACACTTGCTCGAGGAGCCGGAAAAAAATTTGTCACCGTTCTTGACGTCCCTGGTCGAAAAAGAGAAGATGGTACAGGCGACAGATAATGTGGCCTTCCGACAGACTTCCGCGTCAATATAACATAAAAACAGCGAACACCAGTGTTATTTTACCAGGGTTCCGCTGTATTTTGCCGTCCTGCAGAATATCGTTAGGGGTTCTGCGAGAAATCGTGGGAAAAGTAAAAAAAAATTTTGACATCCCGCGAAAAAAAAAAATCTAGATATCCCTTCAAATGTCACGGGTATTTTTTGTCCGGCAATTGACACTGCTGGAATTATCCCTGTTTGCTACAAATTGCCTTTGCCTTTCTCTCTCCCAACTTCTCTTCTTCTTCTTCTTCTTATTCTTCTTCTTCTTCGTCGTCGCCTTCTTCTTCTTCTTCTTCATATGTGTAGGTTCCTAGGGATAGGAAAAATTATTCTAGGGGTTCCTCCATTTAAAAAAGTTTGAAAAACTGGCATAAATATTCATCCTCCGGTTGACTTACAGATCCAAAGAAAAATAGTTTCCTGCGGAACTGCCGGCCGAAGGCTTTCATGGGTCATTGTACATCTACAGTTACTGTGAAAACAAAACCAGAACACCCAACACCGCTAATATTACAGTCCGATCCTGAGCTATTTCCATTTTCCTCCAATCCTCACAGCTGAAGACCATGTGAATATTATGCTATATCCTCATCTCCTTCGCAGTCTTCTAAATATTCACTTTCCAAAATATTTCCCCGAAGAAATCATGTATTTACAAGCGCCCCAATTTTAGCCTCATGCTCCACTGAATATAGCCTCAAAGGTTCCAGGTGTGTACGTAGAATTTTTTATTTGGTTGGGGGGTGGGGGCTGCCTCTGAGGCTACAGACAGTAGTTCTTGTTTCAAAATTATGTTATAAAAATCTTGGCATAACAGCAACATAACACTGTTTGCAACTGCATTTTTATCCTTATAAATATGGTTAGGCTACGTGTTCCGTGGTTCACTCACACAATATACTTCATGCAGCTGATTTCTTGGTTTTACAGCACTGGAATCTTGACGAGACAAAAGCACCTTAGTATCACGTGCTCCCTGCTAGCCTGTCTGTCGCACGAACCCTTCATCAAATTCGGATTGTACACGTGCAACTTCTTTACACCAAGTTCATAGAAATTAATACACAATTAAGATGTTAATTCTCTTCCTACGTCACGTATTTTATCTGCAGAACTACCGAATCGATTTGGATGAAATTTGATTTGATGTCTGCAGCAAACCTTATTGAGAACTTGTATAATGTATTATATACTGTCAGCACACAACAATATCAAACCAGTGATATAATGTACGCAATTAGGTCACACTATAGCTACATGTTTCGACCGTGAACGGTCATCATCAGGCCAATAAAAAAAAATTTTAAGGTACAATATAGTAGCACTCAGTGGGATCCCATTTCGTTTACTGTAAATTATGATGACCGTTTACGGTCGAAACATGTAATCATAGTGTGACCTAACTGTATGCATTATGTCACTGTATTGATATTGTTGTGTACTGACGGTATATAATACATTATACAAATTTGTTAATACACAACGGGATAGTTTCTGTAAAAAAAAAGTTATCGATAACATTTAATTTTGCTAAGTACTGGTTCAGTGTTATAAATGATTTTGTCACTTGTTTTGTAGGGTTGCGAAACGGGGTATTTTATGTTGTGAGAAGAATAGGAATAAAGGTCTTCTAAAAACGAAGTTCTCAGCTGAACTAAGGCAAAGATTTTGAATATTAAATACCGAGGATCTCAGTGATTTACACAGATCAAAATTGCTGTGCCAAATACTAAGTATGCCTACTGTCTCATGATGTCATATGCGGGAATCGAGGCAATACTCCAGCTCAATACCTTATTATCACCGGTACTAGAAAAAGAAACATGGTCGCTCACATTGAGGGAGGAACGTAGGCTGAGGGTATTTGAGAAGAGGATGTTGAGGAAAATACGTGGTGTGTTAGAAAAGTAATGAGACTGGCAACTCTGTGCACGAACCGACAATGCTGCTGCCTCCCCCTTCACATGGCAGTTAGGTTAACCCTTGCCGTAGACTCAGTACAAGTTTGAACTTGCTACAGTTGCTACGCGATTGTTGAGAGTGTCTGAAGTGAAGTTGTGTTTTTGAGGTGCGTTACGTAAATGGACCGGCAAAAGTTTCAGCAATGCTGTGCCATCAAATTTTGTGTAAAGCTTGGCGAATCCGCTACTGTGACTCATGAAAAGTTACAAAAGGCTTATGGAGAACATTCCCTATCCAGGGCACAAGTGTTCAGATGGCACAAGTCCTTTTTAAAGGCCCAGAACAAGTGGAAGACGAACCTCGTGCGGAAAGACCTCCAACCTCAAAAACGGACGACAACGTGGAAAGAGTGAGGTCTCTTGTGAGGTCAGATCGTCCATTGATGTTGAGAATGATCAGTAGTGAGTGAGTTAAATTTGAACCGGTTTACCATCCATCAAATTTTAACACAGGATTTGGACATGAGAAAAGTGTGCGCCAAGATGGTTCCAAAGAACCTCACGATTGAGCAGAAGGCCAATCGGAGGGATGTGTGTCTTGATCTTCTGGACCGCCTTGAGAGGGAGCCAGAATTCTTCAGTCGCGATATCACATGTGATGAATCATGGATTTTAGATTACGACCCCGAGACAAAACGCCAAAGTCGGGAGTGACACACTGCAAACTCTCCCCGTCCCAAGAAAGCGAGAATGACCAAATCCAAAATCAAATCGATGCTCATTTGCTTTTTTGACAGTCAGGGGATCGTACACAAGGAATTTGTGCCACCAGCACAAACTGCCAATCAAACTTTTTATTGGGAAGTCCTTGAAAGACTCAGGAAAAGGGTGGCACGTGTGCGACCAGGCATTGCACGCTCATGGTTGTTGCACCACGACAACGCCCCATGTCACACGACAGTCTCCATCAATGAATTTTTGGCAGAAAAGAGCATTCCTGTGGTTCATCAGCCCCCCTATTCGCCGGATCTCAGTCCCTGTGACTTCGTTTTATTCCTCCGGCTCAAAAACCACTTGAAAGGGCGCCATTTTGGTACTTTGGATAATATTCAGAAGGGCGTAACCGACGAGCTGAAAGGTATTCCAGTAGAAGCTTTCTAGCACATCTACGAACAATGGAAACAACGCCTCCGTCGCTGTGTAGCTGCCCAAGGGAACTATTTCGAAGAGCATAACCTTGATTTGTAAAAAGAATAAAATCATGGTTAAAAGAAATTCAGTCTCATTGTTTTTCTGCCACACCACGTATTTGGGCCTAAGAGGGACGAGGTAACAGGGAAATGGAGAACACTACATAATGAGGAGTTTAATGATCTGTACTCCTCACCCAATACTGTTCTGGCATAAAAACGAGACTGAGACTTGTGGGGCATGTAGCGCCTATGGGGAGAGGAGAGGCGTATACAGGGTTTTGGTGGGGAAACCTGAGGGAAAGAGACCACTTGGGAGACCCAGGCGTAGATGGGTGGATGATAGTAAGATGGACCTTCAGGAAGTGAGATGTAGGGGTACTGACTGGATCGATCTGGCTCAGGATATGGACAGGTGGCGGGCACTTCTGCACGCGGTAATGAACCTTCGGGTTTCACAAGACGCAGGGAATTTGACTAGCAGAAAGCCGGTTAGCTCCTCAAGAAGGACTATGCCTCGCGGAGTAAGTTATTAAGTAAATAAGTACTAGACGAAGATTGTCTGCTTCACGTCTCGGCCGCTTTTCCCACGAGGAAAGAGCCCTCGCTGCAATTGGTAGGGGACTGGAAAGGTCCCGTAGTCTGTATGGTCACTGTGAAGAAGAGAGGAATCTAGTGAACCAAGCAGGTGCGCACCCAAAGTGGGGGCTGCGGGGCTGCACCCCTCCACCTAATCAAAAATTTAAAAACCACAGATTTTGTACCCATCGGCTGAAATCAGCCATTGAAATTGGCTGAGGTGTAGTGCATTGGAATTTTGTAAAATAAAAGAAAACTTCAGGTAGTCATAGATGACCTTACACAACCACGAAGATTATATCTTGTGATTTAAAAAACAAGGACATTTACGCGGTCACGAGTCCCGTCCACATTGTCACGATGCGGTGTTACGTTACGCGGTAACGTTACAAGTGTGGACCCACCCTAACACTGCACACCTTCCCTGCAGTTACATCACAAATATGGTATTTAATAACAACTTGTTGTACATTGTTTTTATTCATTAATTATTGCTCCGACAAGTTTCGGCCTCAGTTCTTGGCCATCTTCAGGGAGCTCATAATTTGTGCAACTTATTTGTCAACTTATTTGCCAGAAGTTTTTACAGTGTCCAGATGAAAACGAGGTGCACCCTCTCTACTGTTCAATGGCTACCACACGTACTTCTTTCGCGGTTAAAGTAGCCGGAGTGTGAAGCTCTATCTTCATACGTTTCCGAGGTCTCTCATGCACCGCTCTATGTATCCACGGTCCCTATACGTATATCTGTATGACTGTGCGTGGGGGGGGACCGAATAGTGTCTTTATCTTGGTCGTCCTCGTCTGTTGTTTTCTACAGGGTGGGCCAAAAGTAGGTATACAGCAATTAACTATATACTGTATACCTACTTTTGGCCCATCCTGTATAACGACATTACTCCAACTGTGTACACTATGTAAAGTGGAAAGGGAGGTGATTGTGAGTGAGGAAGTAACAATGATTCGGCCGCGGAAGGCTGTCTTACGTAGAGTAACTGTAGGTACAAAGAAAATTAGATTCGGCCTCTGGGATGAAATGAAACGAAGGATATCACGAATTAGAAACAGCAATACTACACAAATAATAGCGACGTTTAGTGACACAGACAGATTAAGTAGTAGTAATAATGACACATTTACTCTTTCTAGGAGGTGGTTTTTTTTTTACTTATTCCGTCATCTTTCCCTGACCTTGAAACTGATAGTACATCGTAAACTATAAGTCACAATGACTGTGATTTTATGTACAGGACACATTTGTCCAGTAACATGTTTTTTATGGCTCGACAGCCGTAGGTTTTGAGATAATACTCAGACATACCACGCTCGGTCGTACTCTTCCGGACGAGTCATCGGCCCATTGCAGAGACTTGTACCTGACAACACACAATACTCACAAGATACAGACATCTATGCTCTCGGCGGAATTCGAACCCAGCAAGTGAGTGGCCCCAGACTCACGCCGTAAACGGCGCGGCAACTGGGATTAGCGCAATAACATTATTTACTATTCTTTAAAATCAGTATTATTTCTTGAGTACCTAAGTTGCGTATTTCGTGTATTTACTATAAATATACAATTTAGCAGCTCTTGTGAATTTCTCATTTGCTTAGTTAACAATGCGTATTCTATATAAATTTTGTATTTCAAAATAATAGCGCATGACCGTAAATTGTATTTGTGTTCCTTCTAAAAATGGTACACCGATAAACATTGTGCATTTAATGATATGTGTTACGCCTTTTTATGATTCAATACATCATTCTATTTTTGAAGAGATTTGCGCCAGTGAAATATTTCGATTGTATAAACGGCATCGAACATAATTCTCCTTGAGAAGATAAAATCTGACGGTCTAAACAAGATTTTAAAACGTTTATACAGATAGGTGTTTCTCTAGTGGGGGCTGCCTTGTTCGCAAGACTCCATAGATGGCGAGATGAAATTAGTCGATGTCCTCACGTCCTACTTTCTTATGATCCATTTTAATTGTGCCCTACAGTGTGATGAAAATAAAGATTTGAATATGTCTGCTTTATTATTACATATGGCCTACTACTGACCGAAGTACAAGGCATTTTAAGATTCTTACGGTCTCCAAATGAATGTTTAACTTCATTTCAGATTGTTATACATATAAAAGTTTCCATCGCCAGGAAATAAATTTTCCGAAGATATCAATCGCGATATTAAAAGGACGATCGTGACAGGTACACGTGATCCGTAATTGTTGTATGTACGACGTAACCATGGATTGTTGCTTTTTCATGGCGAATGAAGTACAGAACTAAATGAGACGATGGAAAAAGTGAGTGAGAGCATAGCCAATAGCGTGAAAAGATTCGAATCCGGGTTTGAAGAACAAGAAGGTGGCGCTTTGGGATTCGGTATCGTTTATGAAGTACAAAACCGCACAGTTTCAGTGGTGTATGTGTCGTGCATATCTACATACACTGCTAATGTCACAGACAATAGCTGAAGCGATGATCTGTACTGCAGCTACTCTTGCTGTGTATGGATTTAGGCTATGTTCCATAGAACTGTGTGTAATATGCTATGAGCGCTAGAACTCAGCCCAATTCTGAACGCGCACGCAACAACGAGTCATCCCGCTGTTCCAAAATGGCGGAAGGTCAGGATACTGCCAAGAAAATTAATCTTACTGTAAAAACGCCGAAAGAAAAGCAAACCATTGAAGTAGAGGAAAACGCATCAATAAAAGATGTATGTATCGGTTTTTGTATGTGTAATCTGAGACTATACGGACGTATTATATGTTGTGATACATCAAGTTGATGACGAGGCCACTTTTGGTTTAGGGGTGTTACAAAGTATCTAGTGTTGTGTTATTGTAAAAGAGGGAATAGGTCAGTCTTAACTGTAGTCGTGACGTGTGATTCGCTAGTGGCCAAGTGCATGTAATGATGGTCCTGTAGTCCGTTTTCTGCAATAAGATAAACCTTGCGTGTGCAATTCTGGTTGACGCAACATAACCTAATGACACTGTATTTCAAGTACTTTTCATTTGGGTTTATTACACTTGTTTTGTTCACACACATGCCACGGAACAATTACATGATGTGGAACGTATCATTATTTTATTTTTTAATTCATACTCTGTAATTTTAAGTACTGTTGTAGAATGAAACCTCATTGCATAATCATACAGCCTACGTTATGACTTTGTTAAATATGTGAAGTAGTTTACGCCTTTATATGCTGTGGATTGTGGTAGAAACGTTTGATTAGTGGTACGTGTATCATGTTTTAATTCGTTTTGTAAGCATTGAGCTGTAACTGTTGAAAATTTACTTTTTTTTTTTTGGGGGGTGGGGTCGGACGCATTTCATATCCCAACTATGAAAGCTGTCCAATTACATGTACAGTTTTTGTTGTTTGCATTCTTTCAGCAAACTGTGCCCTTTTAGCAGTAGTCATTATTTAGTTCTTGAATTATGCTGAAGTTATAGCAACAGATAAACAGTAAGGTGACTATAAAGAGGATTTGTTGCACTATTACCTGCTGTGTTTGTGTTATCATGGCAGGCAACACAATTTTGTCAGAGGTGGGCCACTGTTGCAGATGTGAGGAAACTCATTCCCAGTGCTTCTGTCTTGAAGAGTGGTGCAAATCTCTAGTGCTGTGCGGTTTTTTTAGCGTTTTGGTAATTGTGAAATGGGGTGGACTCAGGAAAGTGTCATAGAATTAATTAAACTTTATAAAATAAAAGAAATAATATGGGACCCAAAGCACCCAATGCATTTTAGTAAGAGTTCTGATTACAATCTAATTTTAAAATTCTTTCATAAAAAACAACATAATATTTGTCTTCCCTGTATGTAATCCTTCAGTTTTTCAACAAGAGCTTCACACACTTCCAGCACGATGCAGCTGATTGCTTGCTTGGAAATTTTGAAGAGGTACTGCAGGCTAATGTATGAATCACCACTTGTCAAGAAACATAGTGTCATTGCCAACCTTCTTGAACAGAAATGGCTTTCCTGAACACTGTGTCCTTTTTGAGATTTTTTCTCCCGTCAAATTAATTAAAAACTCAAATTCACTGGAAGATACTCTGGTTAAATTCTTATGTAACCCATTGACCGACTGAAAATTCAAGTCTGCCAGCAAATTTGAACTGCTGTACACTTCCCTGCTTTTGTATAGTTGCCTTTGCTGCCACCACCACCACTCTTTTCTCTTTTTCTTTAAAGCGTAATATATATAAATGTACGAATCTGCTGCTGGTTGCAAAGACATCGCTTGGACTCCTGTAACAAACTGGGAACCCCATGGTGTAACGCTTGCAAGATACTTTTATGCTGTGAGGCACGAGGTGAAAGTCCAGCTCGTAACTACATATCGTGTCAGTCACTTGCAACGTTATAGCTTTATGGTACACGATAACATTACAAGTGTGGACCCACCCTTAGCCTACTCACGATCACTGAAATTTCCAGTTTTGGTATGGAATACATTACATTAAGCATAATATATGTAATACTGTATGAAAATTTAAAGTGGAGGTGAAGTTTACTTTTTGAAAAACCTTTCCGAGGTCCACTACTTCACCCTCCTCTCCTTCTTATATATTTTGATGTAACAGTTGACTCCTGCCAAAGCATTTAGAGCAGACTCTTAGCTGTGTTCTTTATCAGGATTATTATCGTCTGCTATGCTGAGAGCACTAACAAATGGTGCCCTCTCCAGTGTCCTGTATCTAAGCAGCTGACTCACAAATGATGTGAAGAGTGGAGTTTAGATCAGCTCTTATTTTTGTATCTCCTTAGCACTTCCATTGTTACCTCAGAAGAACAATCTTAAATTTCTAATCACAAGAAGTTGTAGAGGAAGTAGCGGAACACTTGCATGACATAATGGCAAGGCAGAACATTTAATGGAAATATGAAATCATGCAGCAACTGAGGCTGATGCCAGTGGAATGTGATTCATGAGAAGATTCCTGTGCTTATGTTCAGCTGGCATGGAGCTGTGAGCCTCGCTTACTTTTTCTGCAAAGTGGGTGCTTTAGCAGTATATGTGCTAGGAATTTGCGTCATCTTTTTGAGGGTTTCAGGCCGTGTAAATGTAAATTTTTGTCTGTGCAAACCGAGAACATGCCTAAATTAATAAGCCATATAATTCCAAATTTGTGTAAATCAAAACTGCATAAATCCAGAACAGCATTTATTTAAATACTTATTTGACATCAGGATTTGTTGAGAATTAAATATGGAATGGTTTATGGTACATGTTATGATTAATGATTGTGCTGGGCAGTAGTTCAGTTCACAGGTGCTGTAATGCCTGGGTTCAAGTAATTTTCCAGAAACCTAGGAACCATGTACAAATTCTTGGCAGATGATGACAGGAAGCAAGTTCCATTCAGCGGACTGCCAGTTCTGGAGTGACCTGTGAACTTCATTGTTATCTGGCACCTTCATATCATTGCATGTGGACTGATACACATTTGTGTATGTAAGGGAAGAAAGCTGCAGTATATACTGGAAGTATTAGATGCCACCATACAAAATTGAGTCACCCAGGTGATCAGGTGCCTGGGATTCGTGTACCCTGTTGATACCAGTTGGAATGATATGCTGGCATTGTTACTGGACGTGTGTTAACGCTGTACCTGGGCTAGTGTGTGTCCCGTGGAAAGTTACAAGAATAACTGGTGTTGAGTTATGGTGTAGTGGGATTGAGCATGCATAATTGAGTTGCTGTGATGTGTTTGATGTAGTCATTATTGCAATAATAGGAAGTTTGAAAACTTTTTTCCTCATCTCTCTTGTGGTGTAGCAGTTGTAATTTTTGCCTCTTGATTGTAGGATTTATGTCCAAGTTACTTGAGGTTCTTCAGTTTCAGCAGTGTTTGAACAGTATAGGTGCAGTAGTTTGAGGGTTTGCAAAGTGAGAGAGGTAGGACGTACGGAGGGACGTATTTGGAAAGGGGAGAATGAGGGTGGCAGTGGTATTGGATGAAGTTCTTGTTCTTGAGTAAGTCTGTATTGTTTATTCTAGAATTTGTGTAACTTGGCTTCCATCAGGTGACTGTAGTTGCAGTCATTGTGTTTATTTTGTATTCCCTTCACTGTCCATTGGGCATGCTGGAGTCCAAATTGGGAAGCTGTCTAGATGTATAAACAGTCTTTGTGGTTGTCTACATTTCTTCCAGCAAAACGTTCCCTTTAAGCAGTGGTTATGCTTTAGTTATTGCAGAATGCTGTTTTAATTGGTGAGGTTAGAGCACAAATAATATGGTAAGGTGATTATGTATAGTATATAATGTGACGAAGCATAACCTATGTACACGTATTATTGTGGCGTTCACCCACAGAGACAGGCTGGAATACAAATATCTTAATAACCATTTTAATTTAATAAATTAAGATGGTATGATTATGCAGTGAAGAAGGGAATTCTGTATCTTTGTCTTCACTCTGAGAATCCCCCCCCCATTCAGTTTCTCCGACCATAAAACCTGTGCTAAGTTTTATAGGAGCCAAACATTTTTGTTGTCTTTTTTTTTTTAATAATAGCCCATTAATTCTAGTAGGCTGCCTACCTTCCCACACCAAATGTATCCCTTTTGTAGAGGAGTAATGCATTATTTTGCTAAATGGAAAGATGATGTATGGAATGACATAAGAAATATAGAAATTAATTGGAGACAAGTAGCGCAGGATAGTGATGGATAGAGGAGAGCAACTAGGGAGGCACTTATCCTTCTTGGATAGTGGAGCCACAGAAGAAGAAGAAGAAAAAGAGGAGGAAGAAGAAGAAGAATGCAGTATTTTACAGTTTTTATCATTTCATTATTAAGTCATATTTTGTGTGTTGTTTTTTAACAGTTTAAGGAACTGGTTGCAAAGAAGTTCAGTGCTGAACCTGATCAGTTATGTTTAATCTTTGCTGGGAAAATTATGAAAGATCATGAAACTTTACAAACTCATAATATTAAAGATGGACTGACCGTGCATCTTGTGATCAAGACAACTTCCCGAACATCCAGTGACCAGACGAGTTCAGGGCCACAACCAAGAGCACCAGGTAGGTGTTTGTGTTATTATTAGGGTTCCAGAATTGTGTCTGCCCATGAGCCACAGGTGATTTTGTTTTTGTTGGCCTTGTTATACATACGTATGAACATGTGTGCAAGTGGATTTTGGTAATTGGCTGCCTGTAGGACAACATTCAAGTGGATCTTGAAGACATGGCTGGGAGGCATGGACTGAATTTATGTGACTTAGGGTAGGTATATGTGGCAGGCTTTTGTGTACGTAGTGGTGGACCGTGAGTTCTATCAAATGCAGGGACTTGCTTGCTCAACTGAGGAACTCTCAGCTTCTCAAGAAGGACTCCACTTCATGGAGTTAGCCCATCAGTAACTGAGTCAGCTATCCAGCCAGCCAGCAAGTCAGTCAGTCATTTGGGTAGTTAGGCTGATAAATTGAAGTATTTATTAAGTTCTGCATGTTAATGTGTTTATTTAAAATATACGGAAGTGTAATTTTGTGTGTTCTTTAATATTGATGGGAAGCTCAGAGCATACAGAAGAGCATTTGGTTGGAAGAAAGATGAAATAGTAAGAGGATTGGAGAGGACTATTTAATGAGGAGCTTCAAAATTTGTACTGTACATGTTGTTGAGAGTGGTTAAATGAAGGATGAGAGTTGCAGCATGTAGCATGCATTGGTGTTTTGAAAATGCATAGAGAATTTTGGTAGCAGAACTTATTACTAAATAACTGTATAGTAGAGACGTGATAACTACCAGATGTCAGCAGTCTGATAGGTGGAATTAATGCGTAGTTTGCTTTCATTGTCTGATGTTAGGTGACATTAACACCTTGCCGACCCGATGATGATGATGATGATGATCATCATCATCATCAAATCCTTTTAAATCCTTGTTGAGCACAGGTCATCCGTGAAGAGCTTCCAGGCATTGCGGTCTCCAGCTGTCCCCTTGACCTCGTTCCATAATCTTCTTGTGCTTCTTATCTCATCCTCTATTGTCCTTCACCACGTTCTCTTCGGCCTGCTTCTCCTTCTGTATCCCTGAGGATTCCAATCTAATGCAGTTTTGCCAGCCGGGTGGTCTTTTAATTAAAAACCCCCAGTTCCCAGACATTTTAAAAGCTTGGAATGTTCAACCCCTAACATATTCTTACTTAGTTAGACACTGTACATTATGCTCCTGAGCCCGAGATTTCAGAAACTGCATATAGATAGTCTAGTAGTTCGTCACTGAATGGTATTTCTCAAAACAAGACCCTCTGTGAAGCAGAACAGCACAGAATTTACAAATGTTTCTAGTTTTACTTTGCGTCTTATGTGCATCACACACTTTACACTAGCTGCCAGGATACTTCTTTTTTTCCTCCCCACCACCAACAGTTTTTTCAAGTTTGTGTATTCTGAAATCACTGGAGAGTCTGCCTGATGGGTTCTGTTTAGGCCCCTTTCCCTGATGATTGAAGGCCATCAGAACTGGACTCACTTCGATTCTGGACTTCTGATATCCAGGACCTTCCTACTTCATGCAGGAAGTTCTTGTACTTTACTTTGTTTGTTTTTAGTGTCCTTTACACAAAAAATGTGTTGAAGAGCACACAGTTTAGCAAATATAGTACCACCTTTTTTGACCATTTTACAGTTACTGGCCAACAGCATAAGGCTTCTTTATTTCCATGTTTTTTTTCCTGTCTTTCCTCCCTTTGTTTACAGTTGTTGTGTAATGGATCATACTTATCATTCACACAAGTCTTGTCCTTCCACACTTGCACCATTACGTCACCATTCCTCCAGAACACTGACTTCCCTTTTTCAAGCGCTTTCCTTCCCCTTCTAGGTCATGTGGAATGCCCCTGTTAGTCCTCTTAGTGCCTTAGACTCTCATGTTTCTGTCTTGCAATGTCTGAGCTAATCTCACACTGTTACAAAAATTATCGTCATAGATGTGAGGAAAAATGGGTGTGGAAATTGTGGGGTCAGTGAACCAGTAGAAGATCGCAAGTGTTTATGTGAACTAGTTGTGGGGACGGCACTGTCACTGTCCAAACTTTCATTGTCACTATAATCAGAGACATCAGAGCATGTATCTGCATATAACTCACACAAAATATCGTCCTCTTGCAGAACATTCCTATGCAAAGCCATGATTGCAACTGAAGGAAAATAGAGAGAGTATCTGAATGTGTGGTCCCTTTGTTGCAGTCTTATATTTTTAAAAATAAGGGGTCATGACAGGTCTGTTTATTTGTAACTTGAGACCCAAGCATACTGCATCAAGCTGTCGATGACCCTGAAGTGAAAAGTGAGCCAGACCAGCTGACAAATGCATGTGCAGGACGTCGTGTAAGAAAATGTAAAAAGACGTGACCCTTCAACAACACATGGGAGAGCAATCACGTCATTCTTCGTGGCCCAACGGCAAGGTGTTAATGATGAGTTTGTGTTTGAGTGAATATTGTGCGACGCTGATCATATGGTAGGTGAATTTATAGATTGAAGACCAGCTCATAGCCAGATTCTGGTGTCTTAAAATGCACAGTGATATGAATGTTAGGTAATATTTGCAGACTAACTGCACGTCTTTTCTCAGCTGACATTAGTGCAACACCCTTTGGTCTTGGCTCATTGGGTGGTCTGGCAGGATTGGAAAGTCTTGGAATGGGTTCTGCCAACTTCATGGAACTCCAGCAACGCATGCAGAGAGAACTACTGGGAAATCCAGATATGATGCGACAGATATTAGACAATCCTTTGGTACAGCGCCTGATGAATGATCCTGAAAATATGCGAAATCTTATTACATCCAATCCACAGATGCAGGAGCTTATGGAGGTAATTATTTTCCAGATAATTTATGGATGTCCAATAATAATAATAATAATAATTAGAATTTTTGTTGATTTGGTGGCAGGTACTGACTTCCTTGGATTTTTATCCATTGTGTTTAGCTCAGTAGAATTATAATAGTTTATGGTGAATAAATATTTATAGAGTAATTGATTTATATAACCAACATTACAGGCACCAAAATATACACATCAGACGTTAGTACATTTCTTACATGTCTCAACATGTCATATGTGCCACCATCAGGGAGTCTTCTCAGTAGCTAATGTAATGCCCTCAGAATGTTCTGTTGCACATTAAGTGGGTAAAAACAGTCATACACTAGCCCACACATTAAAGTCCCAGTTAAAACACAAGAATGACCACAACACAAGTATTAAAACACTAGAAGAGATGTTCCTTCAAGGACCATACCGACTGCAAGTGGAGGCTCTACAGTCTTCACTAGACATTAGTGATCGTCCTGAAACCACCTTGAAACCCAGACATGGGTTGAGTACTGATAAAGTTGTATGTGGCACACATACAGCTTTATTGTAGTTACTGAGAAGACTCCCTGAGGATGGCACCTATGTTATGCCAAAACATGTGGGATACTTACTAATGTCTGATGTGTATATTTTGGTGCACTTTATGTTGGTTATATAAATTGATTTCTGTACAGTGCATACAATATTAAAATTTGTGGAGTAGTTGGTGGTGGTGGTAATGGTGGGGGGGGGGGAGTACTTCCACTACAGCCAACCTTCTCTGCTTTTCTTATCAAGTGGCTTCCTCTGTAGGTCACTGATGTTTAGCTAGGTGTAGTCCAATATGATGAAACTCTTAGGGTACTGCATGAGGTGTGAGCAGTGGGTATTCAGGTACGGGCATCTACCATAGACATAAAGTATGCTCTGTATGAGTGTTTCACTATTATTTGATGGTTTTAGTGGTAACTGTTAGAGTAACCAGCTCTGCAAAGCACTTTTGATCAAATAACTTGCAGTATATTTATGATACTTAACATCTGGGGTGTAGCTGTCATTCGTTCATTGGCCTCCCTACAAAGAAGCCTTGTTGGTTTTGATTTAACCTTTAAATGGTTGGGTTGGTATTTAAATTTTAGTGTATGGTTGTAGTAGAAAAACATGAGTCTTATTTGAAAAGAAAGAGATAAAATTGTGAAGTAAACAGCATTTTTGGAAAACAAAAAGAGACTATGCAGTATGTCTTAAAAATGCAGTAAATTTCCTTGTCTGAATGTATAATATGACTTAGGGGTGTTTTTTCATGTGTTCACTTTTGTGAATGTGGCTTGTTTAAAGGTTAAACTGGTTTACACACAGCAGCCTTCAGCAATCAGTTGAAGTTTGCTGTCATACATAAACCATAGACTATGTGATTTCTTTGGGAGGTAACACAATTGAACTCTGGTACTAGCTTGAACATCCAGTTACTCTGGGTGATTGACAAATGTTTATGGGAGTGTTGTACTGTTAAAGATTTCCATCCAGTGTACTAATACAACAATAATAATCTAGAAAGTGCTGTGTGAATTTGAGTTTTGGAGTGTCTTCAGACTTGTGATTTTTTAAAACCTCTTTTATGATTTACAGCATTTTGATGCAGGTGATGTCTGTTTAACCTTTATAACATCACATGCTGATTACTTCTGCTTGTCATATTCATGTGAAATTTGTCAGAGTCAGTGCAGTCGGGATGACTGGTATTGTGATTTTGTTAATATATTTTGCAAGTAGGAGGTAGTCAGTGTCATACTGATATCTGTGTTCCTAATGCATTTTCTGTCACTATCATACTGGTGTCTGTGTTGCTAGTGGGTGGCACACACTCATCTGATAGCTTTTTTGCTGGTATATCATGTCTGTGCTATGCCAACCTGAAGAAGAAAGCAATAGCATAGCAGTGGTAGGTGTATTTGTTTGTTAGGTTTGTTTGAGGACAAGTGTAAATTGATTCCTGGTTAAATGTCTTGGCCACCTTAGAGGGGTATTTTCTGGTAGGAGCTTGGTATCGAGGACTGGAGTGTCTTTTTTTGTACTGGTGGTTCCTTCTTATTGCTCCTTACAAGTTTGAGAGCCTATCCAAAGTTGCTGGACTGAGTCAGTAACAAAATATATGCTTATATTTGTTTGTTGTTGCCCCTTCAAAGTAGTGCACTTCTGAGTGTGCAGTGTGCCCAACATTTTGGCCATTGCTATGCTAGAAGAGCCACTGTGACTGACTACGTGTAGGACAGTCAGTGATTGTTCTTGAAATCAGGGACATTCTGGAAACATCACCTTTGTGGCTGCAGTTTCATTCTCAGAAAGAAGAAGAGTTAACAAAGGGACAGATAAGTAAGGAGGGTGGGGACCACAGCCATGATGGTAGGAGGCAAAAATATGCTGCACTGACAAAGCAGTGTGCATCGAATTGGCCACTCCTGGTTCTGCTATAATTTGGATGTTTTTGGCAGGCCTGGTCCTTCGGATGCTGGAAAACCTCGCAGTAGTAGTGTTGGTGAATTGTTTAGCCAGTAGGAACAAATTCCTAGTGAACAGTGCTGTCACAGTCAAACAAAACGTAGAGGGACAACCTGAACGCTTATACAGTCTTCTGTGGAAGTTTCTCTGAATTCAGAAGACCACCAAAAATTCAGTGTTCTCTCACTGAAGATTTTTTTCAGCATTTTTCACATTTTAATTTCTGTTTGCATGAGTTTGATGCAACATGTATCTGAAAGGCATTCTTCCATCAAGTGAACCATTAAAAAATTGACGTTACACTTAACATGCATAATGGTGGCTGCCATAGAGAAGCAGTACAGGGTGTAATGGCTGTAAAACTCATTAGACTGTCCCAAAGATAGCAGTATTATGGCAGAAGGTGCTGCTGTTGCCATTACAGTCCTAGCAGCAAGTTTCAGAACTTTTGTATAAGTCGTCTTTGGTGTTAAGCCACAATCCTTGGTGCTTGAAAGTGGAAAATAATTTTGTTCCATTAACTGTATTTATAGAGAAACCCTGAGATAAGCCACATGCTGAACAACCCTGATCTTCTGCGACAAACTATGGAGTTGGCTCGGAATCCTTCAATGTTACAAGAGTTGATGAGAAATCATGATCGGGCTCTTTCAAATCTGGAGTCTATTCCTGGTAAGTTAAATCTGCTTTCATATTTAGTTTAGAAATTATACTGTTGTATGATGATTTTTAAATATAAGTGAAAGTGGAATGTAGTATGCTTGTGTATGTCCATTATTTTGCATTAAAAAAACTGTTTGGAAAATTGGATCTGCTTCCATCTGGTGAATGGGTGGGGAAGCATATACTTTGTTGTATCGGACAGGGTTTGTGATGTGTCATTAACAGAGCCTTCACTAAAAGTGAATGGGCATGACTTGGTACTGCTTGTGGGAAAGTAGAGAAGGAGGGAAGGATGCTTTGTTGTAAAATGACTAGCCGGATGGAAACACCAGTGGATGACAGTGAGCATGTACAGTGTCTTAGTTTGCTTGGGCTGGTATGAAGCTATTAGTTGCATGGTTAGACTGTGTGTGTGTGCGCGCGCGCGCGTTGCTTGCATGCATGTGTGTAGAGAGATGTGGTGACATTTGTCATATACTTGCCACTCAAACAGCTGCCCAGTCACTCGGTGCATGGTGCCATTGAATTGTTTCAAACTGAATATAGCGCTCTCTAACAATACTTAACTTCTAATCAGCATTGTCCCCTTCATAAGTCTCCTTGGGCTTTTATACAGCGAACTGTGGAATTGTTTTACTGTTGAAGTATTTTGTGAAGTGCAGTATTTGAACTGGGCAAATGGGTCCTGTGATTTTGATTGCATCATGGTGATATCATTAAATTTCTTCCTTTTAACAGTGTCTGGGGTTTTGGAAAAAAAAGAAAGTCACTTGTTACCAAATCTGGTGAGTGGGGAGGGTGTGGAGTGAGGGTCATTCTGTTTTTGGCCAGAAATTCATGCACAGATGAAGCAGTGTGTGCAGGTGCGGGGAATGAATTTTATGCCAATCTGATGCATGTTCAGGTTTTGTGTCAGAATGCTCTGAAGGTACCAAAATGAAATTTCGAGCTTGTCAGCAGCTTAATGGCTGGTGGTTTTCTTCTGTTTTTAAAACACACTGTTTTACACAGTTCACATTTTCCTTTGTTTTGTTCATCAGTGGATGTGTTGAGTGTTTGAATTTTCAACAGAGGTCACACTGCTATGGAACTTGGAAAAACCACTTAGAAACCTGTTTTCTTCCAATTTTCTGCACTCCAAAGCTACTTTCAACACCTGGAAAGTTTCAGTATCATTTCCCAGTTAAAGCAAAATTTGATGCAGACATGTCAAAATCACGAATGGAACAAAACACACACCAGTACTTACACATACAGCCTTGTTTCAAGTTGGAAGTTACTCAGCAGACTCTACTGTACAGCAGGTGGTAGAAGTTCATGTTTGCAGTGTAGTACCATCTTGTGGTCGATCTAGAATAGGGCTGTTTAAATGGTGGTATGTACTTCTGGTTGTACATGGATGGTCACCTGGTTATATGTAAAGACATTTAGGATTTTTTTTTGCGGTAATTAAAACTTAGAAATATTAATTGCGCTATTAAGATTGTTTTAAATGTTTTAAAATGTAGAGAAAAACATTTTTAAATTGTTTACCAAGATACTATTTTTTTGTTTGAATATAAGTGCAGACTGTCTTCTGTCATCTAATTGCATTAAATTAGAAAAGTTTCAACTGCAAAATTTGGGGTTTGGCAGGTTTGAAGACTTCAAACCTGCCAACCAGTGAAACATACCCAAAGACCAGTAACCTGAAAGTAGGCATTAATATTTGCGGTACCTGGTGGTATGTGTACATGTTTTATATTGTGATGGTGGTATGTGAGGAAAAATGTTTGATAAGCAATGGTCCTGAAGCTATTTGGTTGCAACACATATTCACCCACTTAAGCATGTTTAATATAATATTATTTTAGACTCGGAAGATGCCGTATTTTATTCTGAGTTAACTCCTCAGATTCTGTGTGTTTTTACTCTAGTGTTTCATTCAGAGGAGGAACTCACAGCTGCTGCACTGTAGGAGAAGAATTGGTTGAAAAATCTTTATTTACATCTAGCATGCTCTAATGTTTCTGTTATAGAGGGTTTAAGGGTCCAGGGGAATTGGAACAGCAGGAGACTTACTGCTGTCAGGGTAGCAACAGTTAAGGTGTTAATGTTTCCATTGTCACCTTTGTACTGCATAGAAAGTTAGAAGTAGCCTTCTTTGCCTAGGATATATGTGGTTTAGTTGTTGGTATTACATATATAATGGCTAAAACTTTCAAGAATGAGTATTGCTGAAGTAAAGGTAAAGGTAAAATTGTCCCAGTATACACCATGGAGTACCAGACAGAGGGAAGAGATAAGCTTCATACTGTGGGCACACTGTCTGTGGAGAAAACACCAAGATACCTACTGAATGGGAAGGATGTGTACGTATGTAATTAAAAGGAAAGGTTTGGAATGAGGATTTGACTTGCATCCAGAAATTTATGTCACTGTGCTTGGAGTTACTGGTGGATGGCAGAGTTGTCCTTATGAACACTGTGAAGACGGTTGTGGGAACAGATGTGTATTGACACTCATTCTTAACCTTCGAACTGGGTGGAGGTTAATTGGATTTCCTGGTTATGAGGTAAATAAATCTTGGTGGTAAAGTGACCTTCATGACACAAAGAAAGTGTGTTGAATAATAGTGACTATTTATTGAAGTATGTTTAGTTCAGTATATGGTATGAGTGGAATGGCCAATCTGTTTTGTGTCTGACATTGTCCATCTGTGTGAACTACAGACATGGGTTTCCAAAATCTAAAAGGGAAATACCTTAGCCAAGAAGTGATCAGTGTGCTTGTGTGGCTCAATGTGTTTTGTCCCATAAGCCACTTAATGGTTGCTGGTCTGGCTGTTGATGTAGCAGCCCCATGACTGGTGTGGTTAGCACTTGGGTCAAGGGTTCTTCATCAGGATTCTGACCAAATAAAGGTGCGACCATATGGGTGCATTAGTAATTGTGATGAGTTATGTAAATGGTGGAAGATAATGTATTAGAACTAGATATAGGTAGGGGGATAATATTGAAATTGATAACAGAAATGTCTATGGCTGTGGACTGTGGTTGATTGTTTGTTCGGGCTGGTATCTTTCTCTCTGCTACCATCTTCAGGCCAGCTCTAGGGTCCATTCATTTTCCTAGCTGATGGTTATTGGGGCCTCTGTTCTTGGGAGTAAGTAAATGGGCTTGTAACTAACCACTCACTCTATCACTGTATCTTAATGTTGCCTTTAAGAATGTGTGGAGAGCCAGGTCTCCAGTCTTCTTTACACCTTTATCGTGGTATGGTGCTTAATTAGTCCAAAGTAACAGTACCTCTGCCATGAAAATTAGGACCTGAAGGGATGGACTGAATTGAACTGACTGAGGATAGTCTTTAGTATGCACATGATTTTGTGGACTGGGCTAGCATAGTTGGTATAGCAATTTGCTATGGGCTGAATGGTACAAGGATCGAATCCAGGTGGGGGCAAGATTTTCTGCACCCCTCCAGACCAGCCCTGGGCCCACTCAGCCTCCTATACAATGGGTACTAGGTCATTCCCAAGGGTAAAACAGATGGGGCATGGCATTGACCACCAACCTGTATCTAGCACCAATGTTAAAGAAATCGTAGAGGTATAACTCCTCACCGTCTGGGCCTTAGTGGCTTGTTCTAGGGTGAACTTACGCACATGACTGTGAACCTTCAAGTTCCTTGCAACCAGAGAATTTCTTGGCCATTATGTTACTCTTAGCTGTTATTGTACTGTGTAGGTGAATTAGAGGAATAAATGCATATTAATTATTATTTTGGGACCAAACATTTAGGTTGGGGAGGGGAGTGGGGTAGTATTCCAACATGTTTTGTAAGTCCTGTGTTCAGATCTGGAACTGGAGACTGAACACCCTGCAGGTTTTTCTGCGTTCGTCCAGGAAATGCTGTGATGCTTCTTTAAATTTGGCCATGATCTTGTCCTTCCACATGCATTCAGATTCACTGCTCAGTAATTATCCAGTCATTCAGTGACACTGTATAATCTAACTTACTGAAAGCATGCTTAAATAAACCACAAATAAATAAAATATTTGATTGTGTTTTGAAAATGGGGGTGGGAAATATTTGCAACCTGTAATCTGGCAGATGGTAAGAAGCAGATATGAAAGGACTGTGTATAATCATGAGACTTGTGCTTATCGCTGTGGTGGCTATTAACCATGCTGTAATTTGGGAGGTCAGACTCTAGTCTAATAGAAATTTACAATTATTCTTTGAAAACAGAACTTTTATACCAGGCTGCATAGTGTCATGTACCAGCAGACTAATGTTTTCTTTCATTGCGTGTTTTGGTGCATTGGCATTCTTACAGAGCATGTATTTGGTCTTCATTGCCTAACATGAGGTATACCCATAATGCAGGGTGATGCCAAAAGCACTGAACATCAGGTTAACGTGATGGCAGTGAATGGGCTTCCTTACGCAGTTCTCATGTAAGTTAGGGTCTTCTTCAGCTCCTACCAGGCATCTAATTCTGGTGCCAAAGTGCTAACATAGTTCTGACCAACTGCATGCATGTAACAACACAAGAACTGCCAGAAGGATGTGTTTCAAATTTGATATAGGGGGAATTTATATGGGATATTGTTGAGCAATTTAAATTTTAGTTAGAATCGGATCAACATAACAGACATGTATCATGAGGAAGTATGTATTCTGTTATTTTGTTTGGCACATCTCCATTTTACATAGGCATACCCATCATCCCACTTGAAGAGGAACAGAAACTCTGGGTTGTATTGGAGTCATTGAAAAGAGATTTAATTTGTTCATTTTGTAGTACTGTGCTTATATGATTTTTAAGCTTCAGTCATTGCTGCTGTTATACACATTGGAAATTTTCTTTGTACTTTAGCAACTTCACAGCAAACTACAATCAAGATTGAGGATGATTGATTGTAAATGTGCTGCTAGGATATGGAGAAAAATGGTTGGGTATGTTGCATAGAACAGTAGAAAGGCGCATTGAAAATAGTCTTGTCGGTCATTGTTGCCCGTGAAATTGTCAAAAGTTGGCTTTCACAAATTACCAGTTGCAGCAACAGAAAACATGTGGCAAAGTTGTTATTCTGTGCATACATTTCCCAGTTTGTTTTAACAACTTGCGGTTGTTTTCAGGTGGTTATAATGCTCTGCAGCGGATGTACAGAGATATTCAGGAACCAATGTTAACTGCAGCTAGTGAGCAGTTTGGAAGAAACCCATTTGCAGGGTTGGTGGAGAATAATAGTGGCAGTAATGGTATGAAATGCAGCTGACAGATACTTCCACGCTTCAGTACTCTTTGCTATTTTGTCTTTCTGATTGGCTATTGGTGTTCATATCATAAAGACACAAATTGTCATTGCAGATAATAGATGATGGCACTGATTACATATACCAAGCCAAAAATTATTATTCCTTGTATATTATTTTAAATATTTAACTTCCCAGAAGAGCTTCAAATAGAAGTATTAAATCTATGTTTTATATATATATATATATATTGTATCATATACTGATGTTCTGTGTGCTGACAGTTGATGAGTATGAACTAGAACTGAATTTGTCTGATGACTTTTGGTGTTGAATCCCACTGCAAAATTTAATGAAACCCATCCATTAGGCTTGGAAATTAAATGTTTGTACATGTGGACAGATGGACTCAGCTTCCTGATTATTTGTACATTTCATGCAGTTTGTGCAAGGAATGTAAAATGAAATGTAACTGAACAGTCAGCATTTAAGTGCAGGAACAGACAGTTCATATTTAATTGGTAAGGGCCACTGTGTATGGAGGGCAGCTTTTGTACTGTGACTAGGAAGTGCATGATAAAGATATGTGGCAAACAAAGAGTTGGTTCTGTTGTCTCAAACTGGTAAAGCCTCAGTTTCCACCTGCTAGGACAGACAGCTGTTTGGGACAGCATGATGACCCTTTCAGCATCATGTGTTCATGAAGTCATCCATGTAACATGCTGAATCAAGGAGTCGGTGATGCTGTGTTGGGTAAGTGGTTCCTGATGTTTTTGAAGGCACCCCAGTCCTTCAAAATACTCGGTGACATAGCATCACATCTCAGAAGACTTGAATTCTCAGCCACATTACTGTAAGAATCTCAAATCTTTAAAATTGTTGAATCAGCAGGAAGTCCATATTATTTGCACTTATAAAGCCACTTCCCCAACAATTGTTTGATATACCCAAAAAATGTCATAATTTTATATATTGGTTATCAGAAATTTTGGTGATGTAAAATTTTGTTGTAAAGAAAACTAGTGGAAATGTGCAAAAAAGTTCAGATATTATATTTACTTGATTGTAAAATAAGGTTTCTTCCTTAAACTTAACACTTAAGTGTGTGAGGACTTCTTAAATTCATGGATGAAAAACCGAACCAGACGATGCCAAACCGGCTTGCTCTGAACTGGACCACACAGAGCCAAACCGAGACCTGCATCACCAAATTGTCATGTATAAACAAAAGGGAGAACACAGCATGACTGAAGTTAACGAACACATTCTTCTTTTTTGGGACTTTGTCCATCAGCTCATTTTTTAAAGAAGCACGACATTTCAGAAGCCGGCTGTATCCCACTTTTCAGGCAAAGATGCACCTAACCTGGTGGACCTCCTAAATTGATCTGTTCTGAATGAACTAGGCATAATATAAAGAGTGATTTGTTAAGATATGCCCCTGAGAACAGATCTAGTCCAAGGGTAGGAACAAGAAAATTGCTATTGAAAAATTAAAAATTTACTACAAGACTCAATAATAAAACCTGCACCAAACCACAAGTACCATAAAAAGAGCCATGAACTCAGACTGATCAGACCATAGATGCAACATAAAAGTCCAGAACACATTATATTTAAAATTCTTAACACCACTAACACTAAATGTGGAGAAAATTGTGAATTTTCATGGTTTCAAGTCAGTTTATAAACCAAGAAATGTAAATGTATTATTTAGTCTGTGTGGATCATAACAGCACGGCAGCGTGTCTTACTGGAAGTGACCGTGAAGGGTTTTATGAACTGCTGTATATCCAGTGCATTAGATGAGACTGACTGTGATATGTTGTGGAATGGCAGTGAGGAGGATGGGGATATTAGAAGTGAGTGTGAGGAAGATGAAGGTACTGTGGAGATGGAGACAGGGACACTGATTGGTAAAGGCACATAGAATCTGACCAGCTTTTTGTATAAGTGTATGAAATTAATAATAAAATATTTTTTCGTATCAAACTTTTATTTTTATGGGGTCATGTTAGATTTGGATAAATACATTTTCTTTTGGTAGACATATTTTATTTGGGGGGTTGTCCTTGTTTAGAGATGTCTTGCATTTGGTTACATTCAGTATGTTTACTTAGATATGTAATTTTTGCATGATCCTGATATTGTAAAATTGAACATTTTGCTGTTTAAAAATTTGTTACATTACATGTGTTTATTGGATGCTGAAGAGTGTGGGTTGCAGTGCAGATGTATCCTTAATCTCAGAAAGTTAAAAGAAAAGTTGAACTGCATCTTCTAGAATCAGGTCAGCAAATATGTAACTTTTCAGCTGGCACGAACCCACAACAAGGGCAGGAAAATCGGGATCCTCTTCCAAATCCTTGGTCGACTACAGGAGAAACTGGTGGGACAGGTGGAAGAAGTGGTAGTACACGCCCATCTGGTCTTCTCAATTCTCCAGCAATGCAGAGCCTCATGCAACAAATGATGGAAAATCCACAGCTGATGCAGAATATGCTCTCTGCTCCATACACCCAGTCAATGTTGCAAGCATTTGCAGCTGACCCAAATATGGCTGCCCAGATTGTAAACAGCAATCCATTGTTTGCCGATAATCCAGCTTTGCAGGTAAGCAGTGGAAAATGTACCAACACGAGTTATCGTATGGGATTTCCATGGCAATAAATTAGGTGCATGTACCATGTGGCCTGTGGATCGTGTAATGCTTGAGGGAATTTTTATGTCATTGTAAAGATTATACTTTAGCCTTCTAGATGAGGAATATCAGTTTTATGTAGAAACATCATAGTGAAGGTGAAAACTTGCTTGGCATATAGATTCATGAGGCTATATTTACATAACTTCTTTCTCATTTAGATTAAGACTGAATGCTGCACAAGTATTCACATCTGTTTTAACAGTGGAGGAAAATGATCAGCTATCCTGCTTGCTTTATACTTACTCTTTATTCATCATAGTAGTGTGTGCTTTTGAGAGTATGGGATAGTTGGTATACTTTCAGAAGCAATAACAGATCAAAAGTTGATTAAGTTCAAATGCCTTTCGAAGATGTACATATAAAACTGTATTGGTCTAGATGTTTCAAACTGAATACTTATCCTCACTGTGTTTCTAGTGACAGCTCATCTCCATGCACCTTTATGGTATGGTGCATTATCAAGCACAAGGAAAACTTAAACCATTACCACAGATCATAGAGGTAGGGGTTGAGCTGTGTATTCATAGAATTGACAGATGACATGGGAGGTTTTGAGAGTGTACTGTGTATTTTTTTTTTCAGGAGCAGATTAGGCTGATGTTGCCTAACTTCTTACAACAGTTACAGAACCCTGAGATACACAATCTGATGTCAAATCCACAGGCTTTAGGAGCGTTGATGCAGATTCAGCAAGGAGTGGAGCAGTTGCGTAACGTGGCTCCTGGATTAGTAAATAGGCAAGTTTGCATGGCAAGTGGCGGGACGCTTCCTTAAATATGGGTCTTTGAAGTTATTCTTACACTTACAAAAAGACATTAAAATTATTTTGTTATATGTGGAAATTTAACTCTTTCTGACCCTTTTTATTTTCAACCTCACTCCTACCAACTGTATATTAACTTGCAGGAAAACAGAGAGAGAGAGAGGGGGGGGGGAGGGGATAATTTCTTGTAGGAAAATGTGTTGGAAGTATTAGAAGAGATCTAAAAGCATGTAAAGAGAACACAGTCATAATTTGTATATTTATACATTTGGTTCTGGAAGCTTTGATAGTGGTTCTGTGTGGCAAAATTGTTGTGTTGTATGACTTGCAGTGGCCAGGAGAAGCTTAAGAAGTATGCAGTGGCAGTGTTATAGCAGATCCACAGCAGTGTCTGAAGCCCATTGGCTATAAATATGTTGAAGTTGCTGTCTGTCTTTTCTCTGTACACTGTTCTCATGTACAGGTATCATTCATGTTTTTTGGTCCCTGTACATCACTCATAAGAACAGTGTATAATCACATGAGTTGCTTGGTTTTTAGTGTTGTGTAATTGCATCATTCCTTCAGAATTCTTAGTCCTGACACACTGTTCCTGACATGAACATGTCTGAGAAAGGAATAGTAAACATAACATGCTGTTCTTGGGACTTAAGAATAGCAGTAATGTGCCCATGCTGGTACATACTGTTACAGCTGTAATTGTGTTTAGGAAATTTTGCCACACCTTGGTTAAGTCTATATTGTCACAAGGGACCTGTTTCTTGAGAAATCACCATTGTTACTGGAAGATTACAAGGTGCATAACATAAACAGCATAAATGAGATGGGTCTGCTTTACAGTTGCTTCCCAGATAGAATGCTGACATTGAAAGCCGAGTCAATCCACAGGGTGAAAAATGTTAAAGAGAAGAAAACATTGTTTCTTTGTGTGAACAGTTATGACAGTGACAAGCAGTTGGTGATTGTGATTGAAAATCATAAAAAATCGTGATGTTTTTAACAATATAAAAAAATTTCCTGTGAACTACTATGCAAATAAAGCACGGATGATGGATAGGGGTTTCAGTGTGCATGAAGTGTGTTCAGATATTTGTATTGTTTTGCCTTATTTTTAATTCCCGTTCTGTTTTGTAATATACATCACAGTTTATAAAACTGTTGACATATGTGCAGTAATTGAGTAATATGTATTAAATAACAGGACTAATGGATCATGAAGACTAAATTTACCTTTCTGAAAAGGCACAGTGTGGAGCAGGTGTAAGTAAAGAGGATGAAAAACATGAAGGCAATAAGGATCTGACAGATTAACTCCTTAACTGTTTACATTCTAACAGCAGTACTGTCTCCAACTGTTCTAATTTCCTAGGCCCTTTAAATTTTCAATAGTATAAAAATCGGAACACGATAGGTATAAATAAAGATTTCTCAACCACTCCATGATCAGAGTGTACAGAAACTGTTCATATACAGTCGCAGTTCGTCTGCTGTAGTGTGGTAGCTGTAGGAGTTCTTTCACTGAACAAATACTAAAGCAAAATGACAGAATCTGAAGCAGTAAATTGGAAAAAAAATATTACATAAAAAATGGTGTGGCCTCTTCTAGGTCTTGTTTATTATGTCAGCAACAGGTAAGGCATTAACAGCAGTATAGGCTGATAAGATGGTAGAATGGGCATAATGGGATTCCACTGCAGTTGCCAAAGTGTGTGATATCACTGTGTTTGTAGTGATGATAGTATCTCATACTGTGTAGTATCGTTGGCAGGGATAAGTGAATGATGAACCGGTAATAAGCCGTTGTGTCCTAACTGAGGTACTGTCCCAACAGTACCTCAGTACCTTGCAGGTACTGAGGGAAGTCACATAAAGCTTTGGTCAGGATAGCTGTTTATCACAGCTAGTGCTCAGACTGGGCAGGGCATATTGCTGCAGCAAATTGCTGAATGTGAACTGTTATTTAATGTGTACTGATATGTAGAATTGAAGATGTCACTGGACACTTAAGATTCAGGGCATATCATACCAGCTCATAACTAACCAAAATAGAGTTTTGAAGTTAAAGCTTGTTATATACAGTGATACAGATTTATATCTGTCAGTACTTGTTAAGTTTTAATTAAATTCTGCACAAAATAGTTCTCCCACTTAACATGGGTTCATATGTAGATTAAATAGATACATACATGCATTTGTATCTCATATGCTTGAAACCCTGCTGAACACATATTTGGAAAAATAATGGATTGGTCTTCCTAGGTGGGAAATGTCTCAAAGGAGTAAGCCTGAAGACAGTGCTATTTTGTAACTGTGTATTTAAATCAATATTCTATGTAATAGAATATTATTCTGTGTAATTCCACATTAAACAGTTTATTTTCACCAACAAACCAGACCTCTTACATTCTTTATTGACCTTAACACATTCATGAATGCAAGACAAGATTTTTTGTGCAAATACTGCTGATATATGAAGAACCAGTACTCGTCGGAACTATTCCATATATACTGATTGTACAGTACTGTGTTTTGTTGTAACTTTTTGTGTGGCTCACCTGTTTGCTGTGTCATATATGTTATGCTCACACAAATGCATAGTTCTTAAACATTATTTTTTTTTTTTTTTTTTAAAAAAAATTTTTAGTTAAATTAAATTTTGTTTTTTTTTT
>Ga0131853_10001840_pt1 | contig 37927 bp, 17 predicted proteins | sample TergutLab28metaG_FD_92764 | JGI IMG/M metagenome (GOLD analysis project Ga0131853, IMG submission 92764) | Labiotermes labralis P1 segment gut microbial communities from Petit-Saut dam, French Guiana - Lab288 P1 (version 2) (version 2) | ecosystem: Host-associated > Arthropoda: Insects >... | reverse complement strand
TGAGTGGACCCCGTTCCAGACCCACTACTACTCAGAAAATCTGGTAGCGCCGGGAATCGAACCCGGGACCTCTGTATCTGTAGCCAGAAACTCTGACCACTAGACCACAGAGGCGGTCCTATATATATAGGTTAAAATGGATAGTTATTAAAATCACACCGCGCAGACCAAACAATTTTAACTCCCAAGATAATAATAACAATCCATTTGTAACCTATATTTATATTACATGATTTTAACAGAAATTATAATTTTGGCTGTTATAGAGTGACGGTGACACAGTTGGCCACATTCGTGCGTTTTGTATTCTTGTAATAACATCACCCTGAAGATGGCCGGAATACCGGCCGAAACGTGTTGGTGAAAACACTGTGAATAAAATGCATCATAAATATTGAAGTGCATTTGTTGGTTATTTGTATATTTTGGATGAAATTTAAGAGTTTATTGTGCATTGCCTTTTTGAATGTTAGTGTGAACACGATACTGTCTACTCAGTGGCTTTGCCTTAGGTAAAATACGATTTTAATTCTCTGAGTTTGTGCCAGTATAGAGTGATGTGTGATTTCTTCACTGACCTTCCATTGGGTTGTACGAAAAATAGTAAATGCGAATACACACAAATACGCTATTGGGCATACCATCCAGAAGCGTTGTTTGATTAAAGGTCTGCAAAGAAATGTAGTTGTCCGTCTTCGTGGACGCTATTCTTGCTAGACTGTTGAGGGGTAACAGGAGAGCTGTGAGTGTATTTACTTTCCATTAAGTTAGGGATAAATGAAGGGACATTGTAACGGTGCTCCTTAAGGGTGGAGTGCTAATAGGTTATAAGTGTTTCTGCAGAGTTTATGTGAAACAGTTTTGTGTATGAAAAGTCCACAATCGTGGCTACATTGCCAAATTCTGAGAGTACGGGGTATTAAGAGCTAAACAGGGGAAATATTTGCTAATATAGATTGCTTATTTCTGTAGCAACGAGTTGCGTGTTTTGCTGGACTGCCCCTGTGGTCGTAGAAATTTAAGGGATAAATTATTTGTTTCTCTGACGGGTCAGAAATAGAAGTTCATTGGTACGCAGTTGTGTTTCTACAAAGAACGAGACAGTTGGAAAACAGATTAAAAATTTTCTTCATTTCGTGACAAAAGCATTAATTCTTGTTCAGGCCCCAGAGTTCCTTCCACCGTCTGGTTCATCTTCACTTACTTTTTTGCCTGAGTTTTATGTTCACATACAGCTTTTGAGAATCTATTGTCATTCGTTCGGTGTAAACATCAAAATCATGCATCTGCTATTACTACAGTCTATTATTCAGCATGTCTCTCCCAATACACTTTTGCTGGGGTTTTTATCGCGCAGTTTGTCGGTTTTTCAAACCCGTATTAAAATTGTTTTACAGCAGTATGTGCTTTATTACTAGGCTTATCCGCTTGTTTTCCATCTTTTGCAGCCGTACAAAGTGCGACGGATGCTGCCAGGCCGTTGACAGGTTTTAGTTTCATATAAAAGCAGATAGATGAAAACTTTCGCTCAAATATGAATGCTGTCGTGTAACTGTTATATATGACATGCCCGGTAAAGATCTGGACGTTGTATTTGAATAAATCGTCAGTAAGTAAATAAAGAGAAAATGTCCTATCTCATAATTCACTGTCAAGTAAATGACGTCGTGTTCATCCTTCGCTCAGTTTGCTCTGTATGCTACTGTTTGACGTTTAATGTCTTCTGCAGTAATATGGCTGTGACGGTGCTACACACTGCAGTCACCATCATGCGGTTCGCCGACAAAAGTAAGGCTGTTCTTACAAATGTCATGAAGGCATATATGTTGAGTGGAAGTGTTACTGTGAGGAAGGGGACTGGATTCATCCGGCTGAGGTTCATTGGTCTCCTATGTGCCATTCAGTGAACCCTCGGAGTCCACAAATTTGTGGAAATTTGACTAGCTGTGTGACTGCTAGATTCTGAGGGACCGCTGTGCTTAATTTACAGCTTCCTTATTTCTACGGTTTTTTATAAAATCAGCGCATGAGGAAATATAATAAATAATCCAGAAACTGACTCATAACTCGAAATAGTCGTTACAGGGGTGCCCAAATTCCGTGCACCGCGTCGCCATGACGACTAAATTTTTTTATGGTGGCGTCTAATATTTGTGGCTCCTCAATATGAAACTTGTTTGATGTCACCATTCTGGCGACTAGAATTTTGAGGTGGCTCCTGAAATTTTGGGGAATTTGTGCTCCTTTGGGTTGTAATGTTCTTTCAGAAAGATTCATCAAAACACAACGCTGATGAAGTACGATCTTATTGTCGTAGGCAGTGGCCAGTTTCCTTAGTATTTATCCGTCGGCACACATACATATTCAGCAGACGGCTCCAGTAGCCTTAATTGAGCCGAATTCAATAGAACTGTGTTACTGACACGTCAGGATGTTATTCTTCCATGAATGTGATTTTTGATCTTTGTAACCCCTTACCCCCGAGCGCCATGTGTGACCGCCTCCATTCCTGATCCTCGACTTTGCTAGGAAGTCCATAAGTCTCTCAGCCTTGGACTGGCAAGGTGTCTGTGGAAGCAGTCCGTATGATTGCGTAGCGATGTTTGTGGACTGAATAATATACCTATATATAGAGTCCAGGTATATCAGATTATGATGTTTTTGTATGTGTAAAAGTCACTGATATTTAAAACTGTCAACCTGTTTGTCTATGATTTATTTAACTGCTCTTTCGTTACCTTAGATGAGGTAGTGTTGAAATGTTAGGATGGTTGGTGAATTGGAAAAGAAGGTTAGAGAATCCGTCATATCCTAACTATCCCAACATGTACTAGGAGTGACTGAGGAAATCAACGACAAATTTCCGCCATGATGGCCCATATCTGAACCGAAATCTTAGACTTAATGCTATTGAGCGTTTGTGAGTAGTGAAAATCGGCACGGGGGGGGGGGCGCACTTTACATATGGACGTCATATTACGTTCCGTCCGTGTGTCGTTCAACCGTATGACATTTCAAGAGTAAATAACGCTTTGGTGAGGTCTTTGTGGCTCGTCGGGGAGTATTCGTTTGAAATCCTGCTACGTAATTATGAAATAGATCGATCTTGGACTGTGAAGGTTTAACGACTTCAAAAAAAAATTGCATATGCACTTCTTGTATAATGTGACGCCGCTAGTCGGTCGTTCCAGCTATGAATGTTATCTGACATATGGAGCAGAGTACCCCTGCTTTTTGAAAAGGTAGTGAGCAGGCCCTCATGCAGTCAAGTAACATCCCACCTTTAGGGAATTAAAAATATTATTACTTGGGCCGTGGTTCACATTTTGGTCTCAACGAATCCAGCCCATACCATCTCATCCCCGTTTGTTAAGATTTGTTTTCTATTTTATTTTAATAATTTAGTTCCCTGCGGGAATGGAACGTACTATGTGTGGCTGGAACAGGTGCCTCATTTTGTCTGGAAGTTACATGGAGAAGTGCCGACACGTGTAGATCCCTTCTTTGTGTTGGATGTCTGTCTCGAAGAGATAAACGCGAATGTAACGCACATGTGCATGTTACTGAAGACAGTCTCGTATCTTCGTACCTACGCATAATTCTTCCATGTGGCTTCTTTCTTTCAGTTTTTTTTTTGCCAGATTTTATCTGACGTTGACAGGTTTGGTCAAAATTGAACCTGTGTCTTAAAAGTTATAAGGTAATACTCGTACCACGTATGTAGCGATATACGGGGAATATGCAGAAGAAACTTCCGATGTATCTGAGGTAGAAGGCGAAGAAACAAAATTCGTATAACTGAGTTTTAATGAACTCAGATGATCTAAAAAGACACATGTGCTGGTTCATATAACATACGCACTGATTTTTAGTGGCACGTATATACCAGTCGCTGTATAGCGCAGCGCAAAAATGTGTAATTATTTTAAACACTTTATTTTGATAGTGACGTTAATATTTTAAAACTAAAGGCCTGGTGGTGGCATGCAGAGATTGTCGAAGCATGTAGGCTGTTTAGTTGTTAAAGTAGAGGAAGTTGGGGTGTTGATAGTAAACAGTTTTTTTTTATTATTGTGTAATTTTAATGTGTATTTGTACTACAGTTTTCCAACATACCGTGTTCATTCATGACTGCCACCGGTCATTGAACACAACAGAATTGTGAGTAGACCTGCACTCTGCATTGAATGTTGCCTGAAATTAGCAATTAACGCTTTGAAGACTAAAAGGAATGTGCATTCTACATAAATATTCAGGTCGTACCTCACAGAGGACACTGTGCTTGTATTATAAAGACCAGTCTGTGGAAGCTGTCTGAGGATGTAATGGTTGTTTATTGTAAGACTGATGCAGAACACACAAATACAATGTGTGCGGGAAATGCGGAGTTTTAGTATTAAACGTGGCGGTACATACCATAACTACTATGCTTTGAAGCAGTGGTTCTTAACCTGCCGTGCATTTAGCCCCGCAAGGTGCTGTAGACCCCTTCGGAGGGTGCGATACATGTCATATATTTCTTGATGTTACTGTAGAATTAAAATACATGCTAATTCTGTCTCATAGTTACACTGCATCTTAAGTTTCAACAACTCATACGCTTCAACGGTTTTTGTATGGGTTCAAGAACATGTTTTGAGGACCCAAGTGGGGCGAGCTGCAGTACACATTAATAATCGCTGCTTCAAAGGGTTACATATTCTGTCTGTGCTTGATAGCTGGTCTCCAGTAGGGTCTGTAGGACCGGGTAAATAGATTGCGAACCAAATGGCCTTGACGTCATACAATGCACTGCGTCGTTGTTGGAATCAGCAGAGACTCTGTGAGGGTGTAGAAAAGCTTCATTGAGTGCGGAGATTGCTGTTGACGGAGAGCAGGATCGAACAGCACAGTGACTGTTTACTGTTGTACAAACAATGATGTTGTCTTGGAATTTTATTAGAGCAGTGTGAACTTTACAGCGTCATGTCATTTCGTCAATACAGAAAAGACATGCTTCCACAGTAGGCAAGGCTGCTGGAAGTCTTTTAGAGGGGCAAACATAAATTGGATTGGTAACAAGACAGGCAATATACTACTGCCGTACTCTTCCCGTGTGCTCAGCAAGCTTGTAGGTCTTTATCACAAGGTAATTTACGTGGGAGGTCCCTCAAAGGTCCACGATCGACTACGACTGGCTAACACACTAACACGCACGCAATTCAGTGTTCCTTCTTTAATTTCATTTGTTCAATGGCACAGTCACTTGCAAAATTGAAGTATGATTTTTGTTTAGTATAGTTTAATAAACAAGTGTAAAATAAAACGGTTGATGTGAATAACCACGGCACTTGGAGTAAACACTTAATTTTACATTGATCTATTTGTATAATGCCACTTATAATTAATACTGCCAAACTATGTAAGTTTTTGTGGGCCGGGTTGCTCAGTCGGTATAGCGACTGACTACGGGCTTGATGGTCCGGGATTGAATCCTGGTGGGGACGAGATTTTTCGCCCGTCCAGACCGGCCCTTGTGCTCACCCAGCCTCCTGTACAATGGGTACCGGGTCTTTCCCGGGGGTAAAGTGCGGCCGGGGCGTGCTGCTGACCACTCACCCCCTTCTAGTGCCGCGGTCCTGGAAGAGTAGAGCTATACCTCTACCCACCCTCTGGGCCACACCGGGCTTGTAACGGGAACACTTTACCTTTTATATAAGTTTTTACGGAGCCCCGAAATTTGCATTCGTGCAACTCCAACGGTCCAAAAGAAAGTGCTTCCTCGTACTGCGTCTTCTCCTTCGTTCCAACCAACAGCCCCATTATGTATCAAGTAATTCTATTGGCTACAATTCGAATTTAGAACCCCATTGGCCGAATTAATTCTTTTGAAAACCAAATCTCATTGGCAGCTCTGATTTGAATCAGTAAACCCAAACTAACGTTAAACGAACATATAGGTGCTGCTACTGAATGTATCATATCCTCAACGATAACGTCACGTGTTTCACACAGAAACACCCAGTTCAACACTTCTACCAACTAGACAGTTTATGTTTTGCCCTGGCTCAAGTTTCTCAGTGCCGTAACGGCATTCACACTTCTTACGGTTTTCCGTATTAAATCATTTACAACCAACAAAATCTATCTACGTGGAGCCCATTCAGGGTTTGAACCTGAATCGCCGATACATATCAGGACTTGAAACTGAAATGCCGGTAACAGTACGTAATGTAACAACATTGAGGCTTGTGCGCATAACCATTGTTGGCGCGGGGAAACCAGTAAGTATTTCATAGAATAAAATTTAATAGATATATGTCCAGTGGGAGCCGAGTTGTATCATGCGGGTGGACGGACGGACAGACATGGCGAAGTTAATAGTCTTTTTTCGCAATTTTGCCGGAAAAGTTTGGGAATATCCAGGCTGTTTCGGATAGTACAGGCTGCTGCCGTAAGGAAGCGTTCTCTACAGGACGTAACAAAGCTTTCATACCTAGTGTCTATGTATATTACTATTACAGTTGCTCTCTTTGTGGAGAATTGGTTACGGAGATACAAACTAAATCTACATGAAATTTAGCCGATATCACCTCATAAAGTAAAAGGTATTCGGGGAGTTCAGTTTTGGTGCGAGCCGGTCAGTTGCAACCATTACTTTATATGGAGCCTAAATTAATATTAATTACATTTTCAGTTACCAGTTAGACGGTAGACAGATTCTAATCTTAAGAAACTGCAGGCTTGCATAGTCGGAGGCAAATTCAGCGCATTTGGCTAATATCATGTGTTATCACGGTCTGTTGCAAATATGTGTTTGGGCCACTGCAGTCCCGGGACTGTGGATTCGAATCGCACCCGAATCATTGCGACTGTAGATTAATTCCGACACTTTATAATTATAGTTGTATTCTTGTTCGTAGCATCCTGAATATGGCCACATGAATGGCCGAAACACGTCGGTGTTTACTATATAATAAAATTACACCCGAGCACTCAAGTGCATTTGTTGGTATTTTTAAAAATCTTATACACGCCAGAGGGCTTTTTTTTTTTGCATTGAATAGGTGGTAAAAGTTAAAGTTGTCCCTGCGTACGCTCTGAAGGCATATAGGGGGGGTAGCTATACAGCTCCACTCACTCTTAACGTCAGCACTAGATGCTGAGTGATCGTATCACACCTCACCTGCTCTACCTCCAGGGAAAGAACTTTCGATACCCATTGAATAGGAGGCTGGATTGGCCCCAGAGCCGGTCTGGGCGATTTGAAGAAAAGAAACATTTCCTCTAGTTGTCGGAAATCAAACCCGAGATGGTGCAGTCCGTAGCCTAGGTACTATACCGACTGGGCTTTGAAGCCACGAATATAACAGGGTGTTTGCTTAATTGGAATTCGGCCTGTGTTATTAATAGAACAGCTCTGTTATGAATTTTTGCCGCCGTACTATTTTGGTTTAGAAGTATTACTTTCTTACCTTTTGAAACTTAAATATGCACTAGTAATTAATATACAAAACGAATGGGGCAAGTGTGCACAAATTTTCCAGAAATCTAGGAGGCACCTGAAGATTCTAGGATCCAGAAAGGGTGACGTGAAGCAAGTTCCATATTGAGCTACAGATATTCAGCACCACGGTACAAAATTTTGTCGTTCGGGAGACCTGGTGCCCGGGATTAATGGATCTTTGGTATGGGGCGCATTATGACGAATTTAAACGAGTTACTTGATTCCAAGTGAATAATTGTCCAACAATATGCGATTGTATTCAGTTTATTACATATCTGTAGACAGCTCTACATGTTTCGGGTGTTGACACCAATCATCAGGAGCACGTACAACTGTAATTGCAGTTTTTGGAACAACTCAACAACGAGAGCGGACGTTAGCAGACACGGTTGACCAGTGCCAGAAACTGTAATTACAGTTGTACGTGCTCCTGATGATTGGTGTCAACACCCGAAACATGTAGAGCTCTCTACATATATGTAATAAACTGAATACAGTCGCATCTTGTTGGACAGTTATTCAATTGTAATCACGACGCACGGACCCATGAATATAAAATTTACTTGATTCCCCTACCTGCATGTTGTGGCACCGAAGGAGGGAATGTATTTTGTTTCGTGGCCTCAAACCTATTGTCAACATGACTTTTCGAAGAAAACATTTATCACCTTATAAATAGAATGTCAAGAGATCCAGTAATGCTGACTTGATCCGTAAAAATTTATATTGTAGTTTCCAGTTTGGCAGTTCTCATTTCGCTGTGGAATCGTCTGTAATAACTATGGTGGAAATTTGTGAAGCGCTGTAATTGAGCAGTCACGTTTGTGTGTAGCAAGTTGGCTGCTTAGAGAGGAGCGCTGAGTAACAGTCATGTTATGACAAGTTTCTCCCTCGCGTTTGTTTGTAGTCGGCCAATTTATACTCGTACAGATTGGTAACTGAAACAGGAATGCTCAGACTTCATTAAGTTTTATTGCATTTTACATGGACGGCAGTGAATGCAAATGGTAACGTATCAGATTTTGATTTATAAAATATCTGAAAGTATTTATTTTCTTACCCACTGGTGTCGGGGAGTTCTTACCCAAGCTTACGAGCAAGCGTCCCACAATTGTGTTCAGATATGGGACCACTATTCCCCTGTTTTGTATCCTTAACCTAACAATTTGTCTTCAAGATTATGGCACCCGTAGTCTGGTAAGTGGTTGCCGGTGGCCTGGAGGAAATACTGCCTATATTTTCTTCCTGATGATGGGTGCAGTATCTTCCTATGGTACATTTGTATCCACTTACCATAATGGACGTTCTGTTAGCCCAGAAGACGTAAAAATAGTTTTTACGTGTCCACCATCACGAGGCCCTAAAACCTCCTGTAGGCTACTTTCTGTCTGCAGCGAGACGAAGTGCAGTGACGGATCGGCATGTGAAGGGGGCGTAGAAAAGGTCCAGGCAGACAGCGCGGGGTGGGACATGTGTCATGGGCCTCCCAGAGGTACAGAACACTGAAATTTGTTGTGGATTTTTTTTTTAAACTCAATTCCTTTGGTTACCTACACTGTTGGATGTGACCACCATTTTATTAGCATGAAACCATATTAATGCTTAATCTCAGACTAGGTAGCGCTGAATAGTGAATTATGCAATGTAAATGATTTGTAAGGAATCGGTCGTGACGTAGTTGGGTTACCATTTAGAATAGAAGTTACGTCAGTCCGAACATTTCTAGGCTAACTTGTTACGAGTTTCAGATTTACCGAAATGCAATCTTTTTGTAATTAACCAAATGAAGTACTCGTACTTCGTCCGGGATATGGTTGCTTTCCTTACGCATGTAGCAGTATGTATGACAGTTAGAATTCTGAAGAATAAGTAACGTCAAACGTTGAAACTAAAGTAGGTATGTACTAATGTCAAGAACTAGAGTTTGGTGTGAAAGATGGAGTCATCGCAAACTTTACTGTGGATCTTGTCTATCGCGTGGATACCTTACATGTACTCGTATATGGAGAACTGAGTGAGTTTTGTATGTTCGGGTGTCCGCTATTTCAGCTCAGAGAAACAGAGAAGTCACAATTTAGCATCTGCTTACAGCCTTGTTAGACTGTAGCTACTTTAATTAACGTTGCTGTAAAGTAAGAACACGGAGACAGCTATGTTCAAGAACTTGTATCGTATTGACTGCCATGTGACGTTGCCTGCGACGGTCAGCCGGAGTGACGCAGCCAGAGGCGGAATAGGGGTTCATCTCCGAACTGGAGGACCAGCAGCCGTTCATCTGCATGTTAATGAGCTCCGGGCGAACTTGTAATGCGGCACCAACAAGCTTTATTGTTTGTCTGGACCAAGAAATCGTTAAGCGATGGCAGTGAACAGCATGTTTGCTGCGCTGCAGCGTGGCCTGTTACCTCGTGTATCTGAACGATACATTAGTCTGTTACTGTTGGTTATCTCGGAATTGCGTCATATTGATTGTTTAAAGACGTAGCTCCTTACCGCTAAACCAGGAATTATGTGCTGGACCTTGCTGGTGACAGTTGTTTTTACCTACAGTTTACTGCCCCTTGTTTCTTCTGGTTGTTTTTCCACCACAATTAGCTCTCACAGCCTAGTAATCGCATGTACCACAATGCTAAAACGTTTGGATTTTGCTCGCTGTGTACTAACGAGTTTCGCATGGTTCTTCCAACCAACAGCCATTGTATCCCTGTACAGCATTCACCGACTGGTTTTTGTAATGGAGCAGACTCTGTTCTCTGTGAGATACGAACAGCATGTTTCTGTAAAAAGGAAAAAGGAGGTAAAGTTTTCCCTGTTCACAGAAGCATAGCCGCACTTATTGTTAACATTGGCACAGGAGGGGGGGGGGGAGTGGTTAACGTCACGTCCCGGCCGCTTTACCTCCTGGAAAGAAACCCCGTACACATTGAATAGGAGGGTGGGTGGTTGGGTGGGCGGCCGTAGAGTCAGCGTGGACGTTTTCCCCTCATGGGATTCGAATCCAAAGTATATTAAATTTAGTCTTCAAAGAGTTAAGATAATTTTGTATTGACTTTGTCACTTTTCTGTGGGGTATAATCATGGGGACTGGGCATCACTGCTCCTTCGAAGGACAGTGACATAACTAAACTTTTTTTTCTTCTTCTAAATAGGGCTAGTAACTGACGAGCTTTCTGATTGTATGTAACAATCTTTTATTGATAAGCTGATATCGCTCAACTGGTCAAGAAATTACCCGCCATTCATTGAACCCAAAAATTTACTAATCGTGTTCATAAAATCCTGTCATTGGACAGCTGTCTTGGGTGGTTAGTCGAACCCATTTGATGCCCACACTTTTTACGTTAGACCAGTATTACTATAATTTCGTTTTTACTTGTGCGCCTGTTACAAAATCATGTGCCTGAATTAATAACCTTCTCTCAGTTCGTAATTTCTGTTGGCGTGTTCCCCATTGGTTGTAACATTTATCTGATTGATGCATGTGTAACGGAAATTAAATCATAGAGTTGAATGAAAGGATGCCAGAGCTTAACTGAAGTTACCGCACATTTAATTTCACGTTTCTTTATCTGTGCTGTAATTAATGTATGCAGTGCACCAGGCGGATAGTTTTTCTGTGTATCTGTCGCACCTGTAATAGTGATATAGTCGTGGTTTACGTAGATCGAGTCGACGTTGTGCTGTCCCGTTCGCTATCTATATGAAATGGCCTGTGTTTATAAAAGTGCTCACTGGAGGCTTCTGCTTCTGATATGTACAATTGGGTGAGCACTGCTTTTTTTTTTTTTTGTTGACAGGAAAGATATCCAAATTCGTGCCACCAATATTAATAGAATAGTCGTCCAGTTGAAAAGGTTTTATGTTTGATGTAGCCAATTCGCAACACTCTGTGAAATGAATGGGAGAGACTTTATGGCTCTGAGAATAGAGTGTAGGCAACTTCAGTTGCAATAAAGAAGTATCTCGCACGCATCGTTGTATGTATACACAGAAACAAAAGATATGCATATGCACGCAACAGTCGTACGTTTGTACAAGGCTGTGTACAAATGAGTATGTGTTTAATTTTAAGAAAATAAACGTGAGGAAATAATGATACTGGAAAACTGTTTGGAATTTCACTTATTCTCCCCAACAGCCATCTTCTACCAAAAGCACTAACAGTGTGTTATTCTGTGTCGGTGAAGTGTTTGCTCTGGAAGGTGGTATAAGAGGTTCGGAGGAATGCTGTGCCTCAATCGCCGGGACGTAAGTGAAGATGGTGGCAGCATGTTTATCTGAAGGGTTAGTACCCACCTACAAGACTCCTAGGTATCAAAATGAAAGCCTCATTATTGATGTTAACCGGTGTGAAAACCTTAATTGTCAATCACTAAGATTAATATTCACTGAACTAATGCATAGAGCCACTTGTTCGATTATGTAGTGTTAACAGGCCTCTGCGTGTTTTTCTCTTCAGTTGTTAACGACGTATTTTATTTGTTCCTTTTTTGTGCAGCGACTGGGATTATTTCTCAGTAATTCATTGTTAGTTGCCACAAGATTGGAAAATAGCAAAAGACGCCATATGTGAGTTTATTTACAACTAATCTCCCTAAATTTCAAGTGGAACCAAAGTATGAAGTGTGTGTGTGTGTGTGTGTGTGTGTGTGTGTGTAGAAGTACACTTGAGATAAAAGAATTACAGTCGGCTGTTGATCGAATAGTCATAGTATCAACCGTTTACAGAACTGTGAGAGCTCTTTGTTAGCTGTCATGTGTAATCAAACGTTCAAAATGGTGGTAAAGTTAAAAATGTTGGTAAGTTGCTTTTATTGGCTATGAAGATATTTACCAGTGGAATATTTGACTTTTAGAAGACGTCGAGTAAAAAAAAAAAAGACTTGAAAAGAAACTTCCCGGGTCCAACTTCGTGGCTGCCTGACCTAATGCTGGGAATCAAGAACATGTTTGCCGTGAGAGTTGTGGGCCAACTACCGTTCCTAACGCTCAGCACGCGTGTCAAGCAGTACTTCGCACTGTGACGACTCAGAAAATCGTTACGTATATAACATTTACTAAACCGTTGTCGGACTATCAGCAGTATCAGTGACATTCATGTTTAAAATCAACGTAGTGTGGCAGTTAAGGACACACAATTTTGGTCTTTCATCGTTCATATAGGCCTACTTTGCTCTCTTCACATTTACTCTCTAGTACGCAGGTACTGAATTAACAGGACAGGCCGTGTTATATGGTTTTAGATTTCTGTTTCATTCTCCAGCAGCACTTTTATTTCATTTTACGAAAAAAAAAACAAAAAAACAAAGTGGTTGGGTTATGTATCTGCCCAGAACGTAGCGGTACATCAGCCACCTTAACCCCTTGAAGAATTCAAACAAGTTGATGCAAGCGGACAGGCAGGTAGGCAGACAGACAAAGCGAAGCTGGTGGCGCTACTCGCAGCTATGCGAACTGGCCTCTAAACGAACTGCTTTTCTTTCCCGTGTTTTACCCGTTAACCAATGGAATATTACTTTTTAAAGGTTTTCAGGTTTCGTCTTTTCGTCCCTTCTGTTCGGAGTGGTATGTGTTGTGATGACAATCAGTATTGAGCAAATGAAGACTGAATTGAATTTCCATTACATGTAAAGGTTCAGTTCGTACCTCATACGGACCACGGTGTAATTCCGTTTGGACGACCAATCGTTGTGTGCTGTATGGAGAAATAATGCTTGTTTATTGCGAGAATTGTATGGAAACCGCCAGGAAAAAATGCAGAGGTTTTAGTTTTGAACCGGGCGCTAAATGGAATAGTCAGTGGGCTGTAAAGGGTTAATACCCTTTGAATTATTCTTACTCTCAGTTATTCATGGAGATAAAAAATGGGAATACAGTGGTGTATCGCGTCTGCTGTTTATAGACTCTGAAGCCCTGTGATTCAGTTAGGAGGGAGGGTTTGTGTAATGGCCTCATTGAGTTTATTATCCGCGTGAAACTAGTTACGTTAATGAAAAATACGTTGAACTGAAGCATAGTGCAAAGCACCGATAGACAGATACTTTTCTGATACGTTTTCGATTAAGAATGATGTGAAACTGGGAGACAGGTATACTTTCTCATTATTGCTCTTTGACTTCGTTTCAGAATACGCGGTTTGGAAGGTCCAAGCAAGTCGGAAGGGATTGAAATTGAATGAGACACACCAGCTTCTGATCTCTGTTGGTCATGCTAATTTATTGAGCGAAAAAATACATACTTAAGAAACACAGAAGCATTATTAGTCGCTAGTGAGAAGAATGATCTAGAAGTAAATGCAGAGAAAACCAAGTACATGCTCATATCTCGTAAACAGAATGCAGGACGGAGTCATAGGACAAAGATAGGCAGCAAATCGGTTGAAATTGTGGCAAAGTACAAATATTTGCGGACGACCCAAACAAATCAAAGCTGCATTAATGAATAAATTAAAAGCAGATTGAAATCTTGGAATGCCTGATACCGTTCGTTACAGAATATTTTTTTCTGGTTTGCTTTCAAACATGCATAGCGTACAGAACTATGACTTTGCGTATTGATTTATATGCGTGTGAAATATGGTCTCTCACAATGAGGGAAGAACTTAGGCTGAGTGTATTCGACAATAGGGCACTGAGGAAAATGTTTGAGCCTAAGAGGGAACTAGAAGGAACTGCATATAGCACGGCTTTACGGACCGTTCACCTCACGAGAAATTATTGCTGTGGTCAAACAAGGAAGAGTGAGGTATTTAGGGCATTTGGCAAGTATGGGGAAGAGGGCAGGTACGTAGAGGGTTTTGGTGGTGAAACCTGAGGGAAGGAGACAACTTGGAAGACATAGGCGCAGGTGGTAGAATAAATATTAAAATGGATGATAAATCGATTTGAAGGGGGGGGGGGCGAGTTATTGTGAATGCGGTAATGAACCTTCCGTCTCCATAACATGCGGGGAATTTCTCGGATAGCTGAGGAAGTGTTACTATCTGCTGCGCTGAGTTAGTTCGGTATTCTGTGAAACAAACTACAGCACGTCTGACTGTCCGTGTTATTGCGACAGCGTGTAGACTGCAGTAGATCCTGAACAATCGAATACATTCATCCTTGAAGCCTCGTCTTCTTTATGTACCAATTGAAGTACTATAAATAACAGGCGTTAATTCGTAGTCTTAAAGAATTTTATTGGCTGTGAAACTGCACCCGGAATCTGAACAGCTGGCGTAGATGCATAATGTGTGAAATAGTTTCGTTACTGTGAAGCTGTCTTTTGAAGTTGTGTTTTAACCTTTTAAAGACTAAATGTAATCTGCTTTATAGAAGGAGGCAGTCCGTACCGTGCTGTAAACACTGTCCACCACGGTTATAAAAACCAGTCAGTTAATGATGTACGTGTATAAAGAAAAAGTTGCTGTCTGTGCTAAGATCCGTACAAAACATTCAACGCAAAGCGAGCACCATGTAGAATTTTTGAACATTAAACCTGGTGGTACGTAAAGATACCGCTTGGGTTAAGGGTTAATTATCAGCTTGGTATGTCATGCTGTAATAGTAACAACTAACTAAATATGTGGAGATCACGGCAGTTAAAAACTACAAATGCAGTGCATTGAGGAAGAAACCCCAAACTGCTTATAGTTTATCTACCTGTTTCTGCTCTCTTTAAACATTTTCAGGGAACTTGCGCTAAATACAAAGGCTAATGTATAAGATACAATACTTTATGTATCAACATGTCACTTATGCGTATACAAAGATAGAAATATGAATACGAAATTACAAATACAAAAAATATATATAAAAAAATGTTAAAATGCTCAATAGTTGATTAAAATATCATTGCCTGTAGCTTCCAGAATTAAATTCAATTCACTCTTCAGGTTAACAGTTCTTTGCTGGAATGAACTACGTAATGTAAAACGATTTATGTGGTACTTAGATATAATAGGCTTATGTAGATGATATGCACGTACCCAGTCCTAAATTTAAAATACTGCGTCCTAACGTCTGATATTTAAACATCACACACACACACACACACACACACACACACAACTTTTCCTTGTATATGGCGAACTACAAGTGTTGTTATTCGGTTTATGTGCGGCCTGGCCCTGAGTGTGTACTGTGTTTCGATATATGTAAGGCCTCGTTGTAACACTAGTACTCCAATAGACGGTAGTACGTATGCAACGCTTTAGGACTATGGATAAAAGTTTTCTTTAGAAATGCAGAGTCCCTAAATTAAGGCACTGTTCCCCTTTCTTGGAACCCAGAAGCTCATTACAGTATTCGCAAGAGCCTGTCACGGGTCCCTGTCCCGAGTTAGATGAATATAGTCCACTCTCTTGGAACCTTTTCGCTTGAGATAATTTTAATATCTGTTATTCTCCAGTAAATGCATAAGTCTCCCAGTTGGTCGCTGCATTTCAAGTTTTCTTTTCTGTTCGAATTTGTCGTCTTTCCGGTAAGTGTCCACGCCCTGTTATTTCATCCATCTTCGTTCGGTCATCACAGACCAGGGGTGCGAAAAATCCGGGTGTCATGTCGTCCAGATGTCTGAACTGTGCTCTTAGTTTTGTGGAAAATCTGTGAACCCCCGTCCCAGACTAGTCCAGTTCGATGAGGAGTTGACAGTTATGCAGTATTCTCAATTCTGATGTTGCTTTCTCCATCTCAGTTGAAAGCATTCTCTCAAGCTCCCTGTTCTCAAATACTCTGTCTATCTTTGCCCACAGTATCGCGCGAGAGAGGAAAGTGTTTTGTTTAGCGAAGATATCGTTAGTACGTATGAATGTGTGTGTGGAGCATTGGTGGAATAATACTGACAAGGAAAAACTAAAGTGCACTGTGTGAGACAAATGCAGATTTTTTGAAACGTTACAGAAGGTGGTACATGTTGTGTACTACTTCGTGTGAGTTGCTAATGAGACGAAGAAACCAGCGAGCCTAATGATTTGTGTGCAGTATTAGTGTGCGGATATGGTGCGAGTGAGTTTTTTTTACCAAGCTTGGTTTACAACAGGATCGATGTGGTTGACTGGCGTTGTGCCTGTTCAGTGTGAAACTGGATTGGTTTCCTTCACCTGCCTTCGTTCTAGCCTTCCCTGCGTTTGGGCTGTTAGAAATTTCGCAAACGCGACTGTACGAATCGTGTTATTAGTGGTAATTAATCCTGCTGTTTCCCTCGGGAGATCCCGGTGCTTCTTCCCTGATGATTGAACGAGTTCCGGCTGACGTGTGCAGCGTGTGGTTGGTGATGATTTATCATACTGTCCTAAAGTTGCAAGCTTCTAGGGGTAGTGAAGGCATTAATTTATATTTGATATGGTTCTGTTGCACACTTACAAAAGTGTGGAACATTAAGATTCGCGTTAGTAGGAAAGGTAAAGTACGAAACGCAGTCTGTTTGATTTAAAGACCAAGATCGTACCGCGCAGGAAACGCTGTCCGGCTGTTTTGCAAAAACCACTCATTTAATATTGTGTGGGACAAAAGTTGCTGTTTGTTCTGAGATACATGCAAACACGCAGATTCATTCTGCGGGCAGGGCATAGAATTGTTTTAATGTTCAACCTGGTGGGACCACTGGGCTCAAAAAGGCTAATTTACTGCATTTCCACCTCTGATATAACTGGCACCGAGTTTCAAAATCGTGCCTTCTGCAGTATCTTAGCAGCAGCCTTGTTAATTTCTACCGCTGTTTGTGTGTGTATATATTCATTGTCTTACTCGTTGCAGATTTCCTTGTGTCTGCGAAAAGCGAAAATAAGCATATTTCCTTTCACTTGATGTATTTTCGTCAAATAAGACATTCACCTATCATAGTTACGGAGCAGGGTGTCCGAGGAAATCGATCGGGGTGCACAGCCATCGTGTCTCGTCTCACAGCCCGGGAACCAGCACTTATAGGCGTTTCAACAGTGCGCCCACTCCTTGGGTTTTCTTGAAGGGATTGGGGTATTGGTCTGCTTGCCGGCGAGAACCGACGGTTTTGTGCTGTGTCAATGAATTGGAATAGGTGAGGGAGGGGAGCGTGTGTAGGATTTTATGTCGGTTTCTACGGTTACGCCTGCCGGAAAGCGCAGTTCATTGTAGGCCAATGACTGCCGTACGAGGGCATAATGGTCCTATGTTTCTGGTACGGATCATACTGTGAAAGTATTCTGAGATATTGTTTCTTCTATTTTCTTGCTGTGCTGTTTGAGGATCCCTTTTTTCATTTTGGAACTTTTATGTAGGCCTGCTGTATATTGCCGGAAACAAGCTGACAGTCGTTAAGTTTTTACATAGTTGCAACTGCGATGTAATTAATGTTTTGAAATCAACAGCGTTGATTTTTATGTTATTCGTACCTTGCATTTTTCTACATTCTATATGCTTAACCAGTGAAATGTACCAAGTCAAATACAATACACCAGTTCATAAAACACACTTCATATTAGGTGCCACCTCCTACACTTCGGCACCAAGGTGCCATGTTCAGGGGCGTGTTGGACTTACGATCCTTTGTGGTTAATAAGTTTCCTGAAGATGGCACCTTGGTGCCGAAACATGTAGGAGTTGGCACCTAACATGAAGTGTGTTTCTTGATGTTTTAGTGTTTGTTAATTAGTGCATTTTGTTGGTTCAAATATACACCGTTGTTAAATTTTTTGTACAATTTGTTGCTAGAAACAAACGAATCTAAAGAAGACAAACAAGTAACTAAGCGAAATTTCAGTTTTCCGCCGCGAAGTAGATGAGTACCGCGCTCTTCTGGGCTGTTACGCAGTGTGTAGTGCTGATTCCTTACGGGGCAACATAGCGGTCCCATCGTCAGCGGTCTTGGCCCATGAAGATGGGGCTGGTAGGTTGTCTCGAAACGTGGGTAAGAAATTACCACTACACGCTGCAAAAGAGCCCAGAAGAGCACAGTCCTCGACAAGTAACTCACTTCACCTCAGCAACCTGTATGCTGATGACCCTGTTGTCACCATCGCTACAAGTGCATGGATGATTATAGTTTTCTGTCCGTTATTGTCTTACCGTTGAAAATGGGACAGCGTAGCATGTATCCTCGTATGGGCTGGACGATCCGGGGTTCGATTCCCGGCAGGGGCAAGAGATTTTTCTTTTCTTCAAAAACGTCCAGACCTGCTTTGGGGCTCACCCAATCTCATGTTCAGTGGATGGCGGAGTTCTTTCCCGGGGATAAAGCAGCCGGGGAGTGAAGTCAGTCACACAACACCCAGTGCTGAGGTCAAGAATGTGTGAGCTCTACCTCTTCTCTGCCGTTATGTCTTCATGGCGTGCACGAAGACGACTTTATCTTGTACTGTTTCATGAACGTTTTCACATATAGAATGGAGCTCATGCGAGAATACAGTAGGATCTAGATCGAGGAGGTGGGGTCATGGCTGCATTTGGAAACTCCTGAACGTGGGACGTAGAACTACAGATTGCAACAAATAACACTGATATGACTGTTCAGCAGTTCTGCAAACAAAAGTACTGTGCATCCTGTCACAAACTGCATTTGTGGAGCCGACCACGGCTCCAGTCTGCTTTGACAGTAATTGACCCTGAGGTCAGTTTATGTTTGATGTGCAGTGTTTACACTGTACAGTAGCTGTCGCAAAATGTGCACAACTGTGTTGTCATTTCAAAACAGAAAGGAAAAAGTTTGCGGATTGGGGCCACAGCTCTGTGTGTAAAGGGTTTTGGCAGTCAGCATGGAATGGGTTTATTAAGTTAGTTTGTGTGCACATTAAACGGTGGCCTTTTGGATCTGATTTATATTACGGGGAATCAATGTAACCTTCCAAAGCACTATATAAACGTTTAGTTCCCACCTCGCAGAAAACACAAAACGTGATTGTGAAGCTGTTTTATTTTGAGAACCAGAAGAAAATCATTGGACGAAAAAGGGAGTTTATAGCTTTAGAGACGGTTGCACTGGCGATGTGGGTGCCACTGTCTGTTACATGGTTATGAGGTCGGCTTGCTACCGTTGCATGGCGTGTCCTGAGGTTGCGGATGGAGGAGACGGCCTTCGGATTCTGAAGGTAATTGCAAAGGTACTGAATAAAGCACTCGAGTACAGGCACCGAAAAGGAATGTTTATTCAGTTTTGGGGTTGGGCGGGAGAATGACAACTTTTACTATAAAAACACGCGGCATCTGGAACTTGATTTGACCGATGCATGTATCACCCGTGGGAGTTTTACTAATGCCTGCAAAGTTTTGATCAATGAACTTGTGCGGAAGACGTAAATTTGAAGACAGAGGCGTAGATGGAGTGATTGTATTAAAATGAATGTTTAAAGAACCTGGTGGAAGGGCTACCTTTTTGAGTATGAGGACCCCTTCTGCACTCGAAAACTTCGCAGACCTCTTACGTGGTAATGGTTGTACATCTGAACTCCGCTGAGAAAAACTTTGTTATAATATCAGCACCGTTTTAAATTAATTCACAGTGTATTCATCACAATAATAATAATAATATTAAACACTTGCAACGAAGACCAGGCGGGGGGTGGGGACAAAAATAGCTGCGGAGTTGCGTGAATTCTCAGGGCCCTTTGAATAACGTCCCAGTCCTCCTAACAACAATCTTGTTATACGTACTATGAAAAAAGTAAAGTTGTCCGTGTCCATACCGTGAAGGCATATAAGGGGAGCAGAGGCATGGCTCCACTCATTCTTAATGTCGGCGGTAGATGGAGGTTAGTGGTCATATTTATGCTCTAGCTGCTTTATTCCTGGGCATCAACCCTGCTACCTGTTCAAAAGGAAGATGGGTGGGCCCCAGAGTTGGTCTGCATGTTTTGAGGAATAGAAAACTTTCTTGGTCCTATCGGGATATGCACCTGGGATCGTACAGCCCGTAGCCTAGCCGCTATGATGACTTCGCTCTGCCGGATGTTATATGTGTATAAAATGTAACGGCAAAAACACGAGAATTTCTTAGATCGTTTTACGTAATAGCATGTAAAATAACAGACGATCAACAGGATATACTTTGTTCTGGGATTCGATCTGCTGATGTGGCAGTCCTGCAGAGGGACGAGTGTCAGTAGTTTCGAACGAAGCCAGGACTGTGTAGTACCAATGCTTGTTTCTACAGTGGTCACCATTCAAAAGGATTCTGTACCCTGTGTATGACCTTAGTTCACGGCAGTCTGCTTCCGGCTGAGGTTGTCTCTACAAAGGTGTGCCCGCTAGCTTAGCACTGCGTTCATGACACATTGCAAAGCTGGAAGGGTGGGGTCCTCTCGTTTCTTTCACGGGTCATTTAGACGACGATAGATGACTATGCGTACAGAAAACACGTATGCGCAAAATGCATTTTTTTAGGCGGAAGCAGGAAACTATCCACGAGCATTTCGTGGCAAATAAGAAATCCTGCCATTTGTCACTTTTTGTATGTTAACCCTTTAAGTTGTATGTACCGTCGGGTTTTACAATAAGAGCTCCACATTTTACAAACGCAGCTTGTTTATGTGTGCCGTTTGATTCTTACAATAAATGTCAAGTTCCACAAACAACAATCGTACGTTATTTTAAAGAAACACGCTGTTTTCTGTGAGGTATGAACTGAATCTTTGTATGATGCATATTCATTGTTTTCTTTGAAAAGAGTTAATTTTAGTGCGGTAGTAGGGACTTGTTCATTTCAAATAATCTCACAGAAATGTACTTGACGGAAATGTGAAATTGAAGAAAACTGACACCAAAATTTTCAGTTTATTACGTGAGTTGTATGGGGAAGACGGTAGAGTTGCTTACATCACTCTCACAAAATGATGTCCTGGGATACCAGCAGTCCTGGAAGCCTAGTATGGAGCAGTGTGTAGCTTCCATTGGGAAGTGGTTTGTAGCGGATAGCACGTAGATACAAATATTTTTTTTGTTTTGCGTAACAGCCTCCAATGGGCCAGGCCTCCACATTTACGAGGTTTCTAGATCACACACAACGACGCATCACAGTCGGTAGGACTCCTCTGGACGAATGATGATCAGCACGTCGCAGAGACCTCTACCTGACAACACACAGCACTCAAAACACACAACATATCCACGCCTCCGATGGGATTCGAATCTACAATCTCAGCAGGCGAGCGGCCGCAGACCTACGCCTTAGACCACGCGGCCACCGGAATAGGCAACAATTAAGTAAATTACTTTTTGAAATTAGTCTCGTTGTTTAGTAGCCACGTATAGGGGCTGCAACGAATGATGTGGAATTTTATGTGTATTTGTGGTTTTCGTCGTCTCAGATAGGTCACGTCCGCTTTTTCGCATCCTTTCCATTTGATTATTTACCTTTCATTCTACCATTCGACATTTGGTACGGGCTGCTGTACATCATCGTTAAAAGAACAGTAAAAATAAACGAATAAAATCAGTAAACAAACAATAAATTGTCCATTACCTATGATATACACGACTTTTCAGAAGCTGTGTCCACCTCGGTCATCAGTTAATTTCCCTCCGTTATTGAGGCCAAGAAGATTCGGAGGATGCTGTGTCCATTCTCGCTGCCAGCACGTGGCAAGACAAAAAAAAAAAACAGTTTCACACCCAGGCGGGTGGCTCGTAATTCAGGTAACTCTGGCAGCAGCCAGCAGTGGTGTGTTTTGAATACTGAGAACGCCGAACTACTGTGGTGTCTCCGTCATTGCTGGTAAGCCAGAATTTTCAGAGACCTACCACGACGCAAATATGCACGCAAGTAAACTGATTCATTACGCCGCTATCTGAGGCGTTTTGTTATACACATTTCTGGACTTGGCCGTTCGCTTGTTGTTACATGTGTATTGCTAGAATTACTTTATTGCTTGAATTTTTTGCTTTTCTGTCAATATTCCTTATTCGATGCAGCCTGCAGACGTAACTATTAAAATCAGTGATCAGTCAAAGTAATGGCAACTATTAACCGAAGTACGGAGTAGAGGTATGTTCCGAAACGTCGTGAGTATTACATTTTTCCTTACAGAGTGGCCAGTAGCGCTGTTATTGTGGTTTGGTGATTATAGTGTGTCGCGGGCTGGATTGAGTGTTCTGTATTTAGAGTGAAACGTATTTTTGAACGGCTCTTTTTGTCGTTCTGAATTCTGTTATAATGTCATAAACGCTGGGTTGTATGTGCAGTGATTATAAAGTGAATCCGTGACACAGTGTGGCGTGTGCTACTGTGAATATTAAATAATAATAATAATAATAATAATAATATAGCGCAGTTCGTTCTCCTGTCTTCGCCATTAAATACGTAAATTTATTATTACATTTCTTATGTCGTAGAGGTAGAGGTTTCTGCGACGGACCGATCGCTCATCCAGAGGAGTTCTGCCGAGTGTGGTATGTCTGAGTGTGATCGCGGAACCTCGTGAAGGAGGCCTAGTCCTACTACGGCTACCGAGCTATAAAAATATAGCCGCATAGATCTAGAACCAGGGCTTTTTTGGTCCTTTAATATCTTCTCATAAGTTACCCCTCAAACATTTTTTACTTGGAAATCCCATTCTCCATTTCTAGGCGCGTTCGCAAACTATTAGCTTCGTCATGTCTGTCCGTCCTTTCGCATGGAAGAACTCGGCTCCCACTGGACAAATTGTCATGAAATATAATATTTGAGGATTTTTCGAAAATCTGTTGAGAAAATTCAAGTTACATTAAAATATGGCAAGAATAAAGAGTATGTAACATGAATACCAATATAATGTTTATCATATCTCTCAGTTCTTCTTAGAATGAGAAGTATTTCGGACAAAAGTTGTAAAGAAAATCAAAACGCACATTTTGTGTTCAGTAACTTCCCCCCCCCCCCTAAAATCGTGGTGTTTATGAGAAAATGTTACATCTGACCTACCTCTTGTTATGTTGTCTTCCTCTCCTTCTCTTGAAGGACGCCGGTCATGTCGCGTTCGCCTGTCCTAATCTTGTAATTGACATAAAAAAATTAGGGTACAGATATGTAGGACAGGTTACTAGCTATAGTGGTAGAGTCATGAGTTCCACGCGAGGGACTCTACGGGGATGCTTCCGAGGCGTTGTACGCAGTTCTTGGTTTTAATTAAACAGCCGGACGAATTAAGTTTACTGTTATTTACTGGAATAAACATTTTTAGTTGCTACAAATTTATGCATTATGATTCGTTGACGATAACTGTTGTCTCGCGGCACTGAACTACACTTTACCACATAACCGACGCTTCCGAGTGTAAGTAAGTCCAACCAACGCGTATAATTTTTCCTTTAAAATGGTTCTAAACTTTGCGGACAATTAACACATCAGGTACAAGCCAGTTTTCATACACTCCACCTCTCTTTCCTGCTGTCACGTTTCAACACCCAACAGTGTGTATTTATGACTGCAGTTTATTAATAATCCGTATGAGATATGCAGTTTGCGCGTGCGCTCTGACTGAACAACTTCCACTGACTATCGCGGCGTCCCTCGGTTTCCTTGCACGTTCGAATTTTGAACTAAATCTGAATGTTCCGATTGGTTAAAATTTTGATTTCAACAACCCCCCATAGGTCGTTTCAAACAGACCAACGGTAGCACAGATGTTCCTACACCAAGCGTTACGGCTTCCCGATCTGTCAGGTTTTCAAGTTACATCCTTCTGCTGTTTCAAAAAAAATCTGCTTTTCTGCTCGCTCGTTAACGTCTTTTCTCCCCCATTTCCTGTCCGGTCAGTAGCTGCTCGTCTTATATCTCTGTCTCTAAAACATTATATGCGGCCTATGTTTCAGTTTATTAAATGACCCTTACTAAATATAAATCTCTATATACGTTTAAATAATCTAACTATTTTATTAACTTATGTATCCTTGTTCCTCCGAAATGAATTCAACCTGTCTGTACGGTTACAACGTTGAAAGATATTGTATAGCGGGGCAGGCCACAGATGACAATAAGAAGTGTGCGCATTGCATGCTGGATACCTAAGGCTACAAATACACACACTCAAGTTGTGTAATACCCATTGCTTTTCCACTGCAACAGTGGATGCAGGAACGCGCCTAAATGTTACGTTATACGTACATTGCCTGTCTTGTGTAGTTTCTGAACAGCTCAGCATGACACTCTTCACCCATACATAACGATCATCTTGCTATCTTTCTTATTCATCTCAGTTTCACCACATGAGTATGCTTGACAGTTTCGTGTTGCCGGTTGTTTCTCATTGGGTCAATTATGAAGACCTGTCCTCCTTGCAAGATGGAGCACCACCACGTTTTGCATTTCCTGTTCGTGCATGGCTTGACAGCCATTTTCCTGGTCGGTGTGTGAGGCATCGAGGACCAGTAGAATGACCTCCCTGTGACGTATTTTCTTGCCCTTAGTCTGACGATCGAAACCGAGAACACAAGATGAACTGGAAGAACGAATTCGGATACTTTTGCCGCTTTCTTTAAACGTCTTCAGGAAGAACGTCGAGTCTGTGTCTTCGGGTTTGCAGAAGCGTGTGCAAAATTCCGGAGACTGTGTTGAAATCTAACACTCAATGGTGGTGTTATGGCATTAAATGGTGCAAGAATTGTCGCAGTGTAGCATTCTGCTTAGGAAATACCGCCATTTAACATCATATGTTTATTTTTCAATACTCTGTAGAGTCGAATACGTATTGAAAAGACGCAAATGATTTGTAGGTCGTGAGAGTTCGAGGAAAGAGGGGAAAGGCTGTGGGCCATTTTGCGGTACGATACTGGAATTTGCCAGAGAGAGAGAGAGAGAGAGAGAGAGAGAGAATGGAGGCTCGAAAACTTGTGGTCAGGGTAGCGAATACCGGTGGAATATGGAGCAGATGCGTCGACCACAACACGACAGCTTCAGTTAATAAGATAAACACGACCATCTGCACGGTATGACCTAACCCAAATATGAACACCGCTGACACGTATGTATGTTTAGGGAGGGACGCAAAGTCATGACATGTTTATTTGTCTGGGCTGCTCCTAAATTGCCTTTTGACTTCCGCCCGCTCTCTTTTATCGGTTGTCTGGTGTTAATGCAGAAGATAGCAGCAGTACAAACAGATCACATGAGGAGAGGAATCGGAAATTTTTGAACCCTACGTGGATCGAGTTTCGAAGCTTAAGTAGTTGAAGTAATTGCTCCAATGGAATTCGATCCTCGATGAGGGGATGGCCATACTGTGCCGGCACGTCGGGCACCAATCACCCAGTGACACGGTTTGATAATTCGTAACTGCGCTGCTGCGAAAGTATGAAAACTTACAAAATATCTTAAGTAGGCTGTGATTGCCGTTTGGCAAATCTTTTTCTGCTCACCATTATTATCAGAGTCTCATCCCATTGGGCACCCCGTGACCTGTTCATTTGGTACAGCGATACGAAGACCTTCTGAGCAAACTGAACATAATAATTAGTCACAGCATAATTACTCAGTGTTTTATCTTTGCCATCTCGCACATACTAAAGCATTCAGTGCGAGATACTACTATCGGTGTGTCAGAGGTTTAATTATTACAGCAGTTCGTTGATGGACGTAAAAGAATGTCAATCATCAGTTTCAACTGTGAGTTTATTATGTTACTTCACGGTTTCTGAGCTGCACAGGATATACTCGAATATATCCAGGAGGTGGGATAGCGTAGTCAGTGACGAGGCTGTGGGCTGGACGTCTGAGGAATCGTGGTTCGATTCCCGGTGAATGCAAGAGATTTTTTATCTTCTTCAAACCGTCCAGGCCGGCCCTGGGGCCCACCAGTGGGTGGATACAGGGAGCTCTTACCCCGCAGGTAAAGAGGCCGGGATGTGAAACTGATTGCTTAGTCTAGTGAAGCAATTAAGAATGAAGGGAGCTGTGCTTCTGCTCTGCCATATGCCTTAATGACGCGCACAGGGTCAACTTTGCTTGTTACCTTGACAGGATATATCTCATCAGATGAAAAGACGACCAATAGATTGGGGGCATGGCCTGTTTTGATGTATTATCCAGTCATTTTCTTAAACGGACTTGGGAGAGCTGTGAAAATCTGTATTGATATTCAGCGCAGGCATGTGGCCATTTTGTTCATATAATTTTTTATGTAGCCTGTCATACTTCAAATTACATAGCATGAAAAGCGGCTACACCATTTCCCGGTCGAATACCCGGCTTAACAAGTCAGATAATGTACGTGCAACTATTGTTGCAGTGGAAAAGCAATACGTATTACTTGTTCTGAGAGAGTTTGTAGCCTTAGGTATCCAGTGCATGCGTATGCGCCGTATTGTAATCTGTGACATGTCCGGCGCTGCATTATTTTCCCACATTATCTCATAATCGGCACGATTTTAGAAGAAAACGGTATTGATCATAAAATGTGTATTTTGATTTTCTGTCCAAGTTTCGTCTGAAACATTTCTCATTCTGAGAAGAATTGAGCGAGATATGATCAAAAATATATATTGGTTTTCATGTAAAGCAACCGTTATTTTTCAAAGAAATTTTCTCGGCCAGACAGCCGCGTCAAAATGTGAAAGTTTCCCAACGTTTTTGGGACTAACTGCAGGGTGTGCTGGTGTTTTGGACCAGACCAAACCACCATCTTGACGCGGCTGTCTGCCTGAGAAAATTTCATTGAATTATGTAGCTGCGAAACCTTCAAGACTTAGACCTGTTATTTTTGTCAGATTTTAACGAAACTTGAATTTTTTGTCGAAAAATAGTGAAATACCGATTTCACGAAAATCCGTCCAGTGGGGTCGAGCTGTTCCATGCGGACGGACAGACAGACAGGCAGACATGATGAAACTAACAGCCCCCTTTCGCAGTTCTGCGAAAGCGCCTAAAAACGAAAAAAAAAGAGAAAAGATTTTAATTTGATTTTAATGTATTTTAATTAGGAACTAGTGTCCTAAAAGGTTCGTAAATAAAGCACAGCACTGTGTGTATCTGCTCGACACGCCATCGAGAATTACAAGTTGAATGTAATAAACTCTTTATATAATTTATGAGATCTCGCAAAGTTATTTACATTTTTTACCTTGTTTTCGAGACTTCTGTATTGAAATTCCTGAAAATCAGTTTCTGATCCAAGCACGTTTTGTTTAAAAGAATAATACAGGGTTGTGTCTGGCGGAAATGCTCCTTTAGTCTTATTTACTTTTATCATTTGTTGTTTGACGGTAAATTTTCGTTATAATTGTCAGAAAGAACCTAGTTCACACTCACTTGGCGAACGCTGGTTTCGCTATCGGTTTTGGATGTTTATGAAGCGTGCGCCTTCAGTTGCCTTCATGATTGTATGATTGATTGATCGGATCGTTACACGGTTCCGACTGTCGTGATTATGTCGGCAGTTTGATATAGCGGTGATAATGGTTTGAGGCATGTTTCAGGTTCCCCAAATTCTATTATGGGTTTCTTCTACACATAAATTGCTTCCTATAGAAGTAACTTATGCTTAGCTGTGATCATGAATGAATGTTTAAACACGCAACAAAGCAAACGTTTCCTGTCTGAGAAGAGCTAAGATTCAGCCTCTTTAATTTGAAAACGAGTGCACTGTTTTTCGGGGAAATGGAAACATACCGTACTTTGTACTTAGTGGTTGAGCTTACAGAACATAATTTTCTCTCTTCGCTGTAGCTGGCGATTTCCTGGAACTAGGATGAAAATGTAGAAAGTATTTTACCGATATCATATGAGTTGTACGTTTGAAACGGAACGCAGGCAGAAAAAAAATAACATTTTGCATGTGGTTGTCTCCCGAAGCTTGATCTATGCGTATATTCAGATTAACTGAGGACACATTTAATTTGTTTTGTGGACACTGAATTATTTGTATGTGTTCAGTTGAATGTGAAATGCATTGTTTTGTATTCGGTTACGATTATAAATGAATTACTCTTTATGATCCGCGTATTCAGAAAGCCGTACCAAAGTTTGCTGTTACGAAATTTTTCAAAACTAGTTCGTGAAATAGCTGATTTTTGTTGTGTGATTCTGTATAAATATTTACATGTTATATAGGTCATCTGTCATTAATTTCCTGTATAAGTACTTTTTTTCCAACCCGAAAGAGTCAAACACGCATCTCTTTAGGGCCCTGTTTGGCAATAAGAATTGTGGTAGAAATCTCAGGTATGGGATTACAGCTTCAAAATTTCTGCGTGTATATTATTTGGAACCTTCTAATGAAATGCTGGAGAGTTATTTTGTCTTCCCTTCGCAACAATATTTAGCTTTTACCTAAAGTTACCGTTACCAGGTTACATGTTTTCGATCCCGGTAGCAGCGCGGTCAAAGGCGTGGGTCTGCGGCCGCTCGCTTGCTGGGATTGCGGGTTCAAATCCCGCCGGCAGCGTGGATGTGTGTCTCTCGTGGATGTTGTGTTTCGTCATGTAGAGGTTTCTGCGTCGGGCTGACCACCTGTCCAGAGGAGTCCTACCGAGTGTGGTGTGTCTGAGTGTGATCGCGAAACCTCGAGAGTGAGGAGGCCCTGGCCCACCAGGGGCTGTTGCACCATGAAAAAAAAAAGGGCTGTATTGTCCACTGAATGCAATACTGTCACAACTCAAACGTCATTTGGAGTTAATATTACGTTTGAACTAAAAAATGTAACAAGTAACCCGACAATACCGGCACACTTGTTAGTCGAGACATACCCCGCTGGATGCCATTATTGTCTAATGTAGTTGTTATTTTTTGAGCTTAATCGTAGTATTAACATCAAATGGGCAATTTTTTGGATTATACCACTATTGCATTGAGTGACTGATATGTTTCGACAACATTTTAAAATTATTAGGTCCTTACCAGATACATAACCCGTGAGGATGTCATTTGATAATAATAATAAAATACCGGGAAAGCCTGAGAAACATCTCGGGAAAGCACGAAATCAAGGAACTACAGAAAACAGCCATGTTGGGCACTGCACACATACTGCGGACCGTACTACGGTGAAAGTACAAAATGCTTATCATGGGAAATTACCGTACATGTTCCATGAATTGTAACTGTAAGATAGCTGGGACACTGTATACCCCAGAAACATGGTTTGTTTCAGGTGTATGATTGTAAATATGCTGCAAAAAGGTGATAACGATTGATAATAATAATAATAATAATAATAATAATAATAATAACACAAGTAGAAAAGATGGTATTTCAGTTGGTCGATCCATTGACCATGTGCTGATTATTATATTGGTACGGTAGCTTGTGTTGTTGCCTTTTATAGCTAAAATATTGTTCCATAGAATTCAATTTTTAAAACATATTAAGGCGCAAATAAATTTACTATGTGATTTGGTAAACAGTAGCTTCCGTCGGTAGATACAGTCACAGCAATGATGTGAGGTGTGTGTGTGTGTGTGTGTGGTCTGTTATAATATTTGAAACGTAGGTATTATGTGTCGGCGTGTTGGAAATAATGCTGTGTTGAGTTTTATTTGACTCGCTAGTACCCATTTTTCGCCCAGATATACGCGCCGTGTACATATAGATAATGGAAACAATAAAAAGGGGGAAATATTGCGGAGACAAATAATTTGAATTTGACTCGTATATATCGAAAAATGCTACTGCAATACTTCGGCCTTGTTGCCGTGGGTGCCGTTAATATTGGCAAGTGTGCGGGGTAAATTTTGTAATTTATTTGAGTGCTGTGTATCAGATTCGCGGTATAAAACAGGAGACAGTTTCATTACGTTTTTTATTTCTAGGCCTGTAAGCTTGTCTACTGCATAATAGGATACGGTTTGTGTTTGTAAGTTTGTTTATGCGTGTGTGACGTCAATGAACACAGGCCGTTATTAGTAGTTATAAGCTGGACGTACAGTGTGAGGAATCGTCACTGAAAGGTACCTATGCTTGTCGGAACTTCTGGCCCTTTAGGTTACATTATGTTGTAATAGTGGAGCACTGAAAGGATTTTCTATGAAAAGCGTAGTTAGAAATTGGAACTCCAAAAGTTACGTGTCGAATTTTCTGCGGCTTTTCATTAATAGGCTTATATTGAATCATCAATGATAAGCAAAGCAAAGTAATACCTGTACATGCCGTTCGAGTTCCAGGTGGTTGAGGCTCCCAGATTTCAAGACAATCGGCACGTAGAGGTGGTAAGGTTGTCAGTCCAACGCACCGGCCGCCTTTACCACCAGGAAATATTCTTGGTACTCATTTCTGTGACAGACTGCGTCGACCCCAGGCACATGGGATTGACAGTAAAACATTTTAGTAACATCGGGGATCGAACCGGCTTGTAGCGCAGTGCCTCAACCAACTGCGCCACCGCGAGCCACCCTAATCAATGATAATATCATCAAATGAATTTTAGATGAGTTGTGAGTTATATTAGAGGTTGTTGCGGAAAATTATACTGTTCGTGCGGACGGAAAGTAGAATGAATCATCTGTAATGGGAGAACACACAGCGGTACATTACAGCTGAAATTCATATTGCTTACAACATATTCAAGTTGGCGTGGTTTTGTTTAAAAGAGGTTATACCGTCGTTTTGTCCAAGAATCCGCATACCCCGTGTGTTGAAGGTGATGGACATCAGGCAAGCTTCTTTAAGGGCAAATGGAATGATTGTTAGCAGTTCACTGAGATCTGTTGTAGCATTTGTAATTTTGTTATACAGTTATCTGTGATTATAACGATGGTATATCACATTTGGACTCATTTAATTTATGGTTTTCAACAGTCGTGCCACGTTAAAAGTAAAAACACTGCGTTTCAGGGATAGTATCACTCCTCCCCCCTTCCCTATTCTCAGGCTATAAATAACTCCTCCGGCTATCTGATCTTCTATTTCATTTAGATATTTTATCTTATTTTATGTACTGCTGTCTCTTCAATGATTACATGATTAACTCCTTTTATTTAATTCCCAAAATATTTGGCGTTATAGAAAGGCATCACAGTAAAATGAAAGCTGGGGAAGATACAAAACGGTTATGAAATGTAGCCAGAAAAGAACATATTCTGTAAAAACCTCCGTGGAAAAGCGACAAAACGCTGTGCTAGACGAGTATTCGTACAAACAAGGCGACTTGCCGCACACAATGTATGCGTAAATCGTGTGACCCGATGACTCTGAACAATTAGAGCGTCATCTATTCGCCCATGTTCACTGGCAGAACACAGTAGAACAGACGTTCGCATTGCGCCTGAATACTCTCTCCTTCCCTTTAAAAGGGTTTTTTCGTTCTCTGATTTCTGCTGATGCTGCTACAAGCTTAGAACAAACTCAGCATCAGCCTGAGAACAAGGCGGTGAGTGTTGCACCGTTTTAAGGAACGTTTAAATTGCAAAAAGCAACTCTGGTTTCGTCTTGTCTGTTCGTCTGCCCGCATGGAACATCTCGGCTGCCACTGGAAGGATTTTCGTAAAATTTTATATCTGAGAATTTTTCGAAAATCTGTCGGTTTGATAAAAATGTGACATGAAGACCTATGTCCATTTATGATAGTATCTCGCTGAAATCTTCTTAGAATGAGAAATGTTTGAAAGAAAAATTGTAGATAAAATTAAGAAAACACATTTTTGTGCCCATTTTTTTCCCCGAAAATCATTCCGTTTATTAGGTAAGTGGAAAAATATGGTAGAGTCAGACAGGCCACAGGAGACAATATAATGCGGCGCAGGAAAGATGCAATGTGCATGCCGGATGACTAAGGCAAGAATACGGACACACACTCTTAATTTTTAATACTTATTGCTTCATAATTGATTAATTCCTTCTGATGTCGTACAATTTTGTACGGCAACACTTAAAAAAAGTGAGAAACTGCGCAACGACTTATCTGTCATGCCAACTCTTTAGCCAAATTTTATATAAAATGAAGGTCATGAGTAAACGAACATTCTTCTGTTTGAATGCAGCGTCGGGAGTTCTACATGCAGACCTGTCTGCGTGCTTTTGTTACTGGCGAAATGGATTTGCCATAAAAGGAATGTTGTGCAACATTCAGCATTTGGATAATATAAAAATGCAATATAATAATAAAAATAATAGAATACAAGAAGTATGTTGTAGTTGCCAGTGTCACGTAGCTGAACAACACACAAACAGATAGCTTTTTTTGTGTTTCCACTGAAGTAATGGTTATGCGAACGCTGCACAGTGTTACGTTATACGTACATTGCGTAGCTTCTTCTTTACAAAGTGACTTGAGTAAACACGGTCAAATATTCAGAATGACCGCAATAAGTTCATATGCCGTAACTACGTAGTTACCGTGGAGTCGAATATTCGCCTGAATTATATTTAGAAATTCAGTTCGCACCGCACAGTAAACACACCACGTGTCGGTTATACAAAACCAGTGAGTTCGTACTGTGTTTATAAATCATAGTTGTTCTGAAATCCATACACAAAAAACATCATTGCCACTGGCTCAGCAGAACGTAGAATTTCTGAATGTTAAACCTGGTGGTACATGTAGTAATCATGAAGCCTCCCTGTTTTAAAAAAAAACTCTCATGTAGAAAATGCCTGTCTGCAAATACCAATTAGTACATTGAGTTCACGTAAGATATTGTAATGAACGTGCCTTAAATATGATTTAAGGCTGTTAGCAGTCGACTGGTAGGCTGCTGCTTTGTAAAATAACCTGATGGTAATATTCCTGACAGCTTGTGACAGTGACGTTACAAACGTTCACCTATGGGCCTTGTTTTTACACCGTTCGATGGTATGACGAATGAGGTTAACGTTTTTATAGCGGAATATAAATTAGTGCTTCTGTAATATTCGTATCATGTATATATCTTTCATGCCGGTCCCAGTGGCCGCGCCGTCTAAGGCATAGGTCTGCGGCCGCTCGCCTGCTGAGATTGTGGGTTCGAATCCCGCCGGGGACACGGATTTTTGTTGTTAGTGTTGTGTGTTGTCAGGTAGAGGTCTCTGCGACGGGCTGATCACTTGTCCAGAGGAGTCCTACCGATTGTGGTGCGTGCAGTGAGTGTGATCTAGAAACCTCAAGAATGAGGAGGCCCTGACCCGCGTTGTGCAACAGCGCCACGGGGGGTGGGGTGGGAGATACATCTGTCTTATAAGGAGACGCGGAACATAGATTGGCAGGTTGGCGTGTACACCTTTGTTATAATGTCTCTCTGAGGATGGCACTTCTGTGCCGAAACATTTAGGAGTTGATATGTGTCATAAATGGTGCATCGCAGAAGGCATATTTTGGTTCATATATTGATTGTCAGAACATGCGGTGTATGAATAACATTATATATATATATATATATTTATATATATATATATATATTTCTTCCTTAAGCCTATATGGAACTAAATTCAAAATATGCTATTTTATTGCCTAAGATTACTTTATTTCTGGTCTCTGCCCATGGTCTAGTATTCCGAGTCGTACACACTGGTCCATAAACTGCGTCTGTTTCCGTCCAGCTGGGAAGGTGGGAGCAACTGATCACTGTGCCTGGTAGTAAGCGTTAATTCCAGTCAGTGGTCTAGTGCGCACACCGCTTTGAAAACCTGAAGTGTTGTAGTGAAAATGTTGACTTGCCACACTGCATCAGCATCACATACTTTTTATTTTATAATGCAAATAGTAGGAATTTGTTTGTGCTATACGCGGTTAGTTTGGGGGGATGGAAGCGGACGCCGTCCTGGACGGTATGAGGGCAATGAGAGCTGTACTACGGCGGACTTCTGTACCCGGTTCATAATGCATGTCAGATGCCTTACCACCGAGTTGTTCTATTCAGTGCCAACGTGACTTGCATCTGGAATTATTATTACTATAATCTGAGGTGACTGTATGTTGCTCTGAAGGCTCTTGAAAATGATTTATTGTATATTACGATATGATTTTGTTGGGTACTATTCCTTTTCCGATGCAGAGGTCTGTTAATTTATTGTGACTTGGTTATGTTGGACACTGTTCCTTGTTTGGTGTAGAGCTGTGTTGATTTGTTGCAACATGGTTATGTTGGACACTGCTTCTTGTCTAGCGTACAAGGTTATTAGATAGTAACGTTTCGGAATTGGATCGAAATTGGATATTAAAGTGACGAATGAAAATAGTTTTTTGCCAATATGCGGGGAGCCAGGACACCTCAGTCGGTATAGTGACTCGCTACGGGCTGGACGGTCCGGGGATCGAATCACAGTGGGGGCGAGATTTTCCGCACCTGTCCAAACCGGCCCCGGGGCCTACCCAGCCTCCTATACAATGGGTACCGGGTCTTTCCCGGGGGTAAAGCGGCCGGGGCGTGGCGTTGACCACCCACCCTCATCTAGCGCCGAGGTTAAAGAAAGAGTAGATCTATACCTCGACTCCCCCTCTGGGACTTCGTGGCTTGTTCTAAAGTGAACTTTACTTTACTTTACTTTACTGTTTGCCAATATGCACACGGAAACCACACGGGTAATTGTGTTGATTTTTAATTGTATCTGAGTGTAATGAATCTAAACTACTTGCTGCTACAGTGCTGTGCAAACAGGAACCAAACAGGTAATTTTGTTGAACTGAAGGCAATACAACGGAATTCTTTACAACTTAGATGTGTTCAGAAACAAAACACGTAATTCTATTGAATTTAAAGAAAACTGAAACCACAACTACAGTTACTGCAGAATGTGTCGCTTGTCTCTGATACACATGATTTCAGGAACAAAAAACAATTTTTAACTGGTGTGAGGACCTGATGTAATCCATGAAAAAGCGTTAAACATCCCCGTTTTCCGTCCTGTCCCCTTACTGACATCTTGACGTAGTCCTGAAATCTCCTGTAGGTGACAGGAACATCTCTGGCTGCCATGCAGTGAGACATCTACGCCTGTCTGCTGTCGGATTGTCTGAACAAGTTCGTAGCTGTTGCTTCTTTCGGCCAGTGGAAGAAAATCCTTTTAGGTGTTAGTTTCTAACTCACAAGAAAGCGTAATGCAGTATTTTTCTTTTGTAATTTTTGGATTTTGGATCGAAATGTAATGGCACACGTCAGCTTCTGGCCTGCTATGATAATGCCAGTTTGCTGGGTGAAAATCGCAAAGAAAGATCAAAACCTCTGATAGACTCTAGTAACTGTGTTCATTGAAAACTAAACGCAAAGGAAGATAAGTGTCAAACAACCACGTCGCAGTAAATCATTGTTCCTGTACATCTGTAGTCTACCGCCGCACGGTCGACCCTGTTCATTGTGTTTGCCTTTTAGGGTGCTTCTGCATTGTAAGCTGCTGCATCCGGCTGCACCAGACACGAATCCGTGCCACCTAATATAGCAGGGAACAGGTGCGCCGACATCTTATAGAAGTGTGTAACTGTCTAATTCCGTGCCTTTTTAAGAAGCTGGTAGGGTCACTCAGCTCGTCACAACGTTTCCCTCCTTTTATGGAACCCAAAGTTTCGTTATCATGTTCATAATACTGTTCCACTGAGATAGATGTATTAAGTCCACACCATCACACTCTGTGTCTTAATATACAGTCTGAGCCGGTTATAACGACATAGGTTTATGCGACATCTCTTCTATAGCGTTAGATATTCGGCTTTACCAATTATGACCATAACATTATAATCTGTTATAACACCACTCGTTTATAGGAACACAAAATATTCAGTCCCTTTCATGACGGTATAGGCGGGTTCGACTGTATTTTCAGGTCCGTGCCCAGACTTGGTAGTGGAGTATCTTAACACTAAAATACTGCGGTCTTTTTTCACCCACACGTAGTATATTCCGAGTCAGTCTCACCGTCTTTGATTTGATTATGCTAATAATATTAACTGCAGAGAACAAAGAATGAATTTCTGGTCGTTATGCAGTTTCTGTAACCCCTTGGCACTACTTTCTCTGTCGTACACCCAGCTATTCTTGTCAGTTCCCAGTACTCACATACCCACGATCATTCACTGTTCTTCCTTTAATGTTCAGGTTTCACACTCATGTAAAATTGTAGTTTTGCACATGTTTTAATGTTTACATTTTAGATGGTAGACGGGTATGTAAAAGACTGAGCCCAGCGACGTCAAGCATATTTAACCGATATAAGCTGCTTGTTATAATGTTCGTGAATGTAGCTTGTTTTCAGAGGGTTGCTTATGGTGCGAAATATTTGTACTTGCCACGTATGGGAAGGTGTTATTAGCTGATAGTGCTGAACGTGTAGACCATCCTAATTTCCTTGGTTTGTTTTAAGGCCAACAACCTCTCTTCTAGCGTCTCCCCAAATGGTGGAACGGCATTGATATCTGAGAACAGGAGTTTACAAATTTTCCAAAAATTTAGAAGCCACCTCAAAATTGCAGGAGACAGGAAGGTAGTATAAAAGCAAGAGTAATACATGGGGCCCATAAATATTAGGCGTTACCGTACAAAATGCACTCGTACGAGCGATCCGACACCCGGCATGTGTGCACCACTGTCTACGACTGTGTACTTACAGCTGGATGGTTGGATATAGGGAGTTTAATGACGTTGTGGAAACTGTAACGGTTATTTAGCGACGAATGATAAGAGAGAACTATAGTGGTGTTCTATAAACTTGGAAGTATTGAGAAGGAAATGGTCGTTGCCTATTCCACGGCAGTGTACCAACAACTAGTGGACGTGTTAAGGAAAAACACTGAATGCTGCAGTAACAATGGTCTGCGTTTCGGCAGAGAGTCGAATCTCCCTAATACGTCACAGGCGTACCGCCTCGGCCAGCTTGCTCCGTGTGAGGTTAGGATTTGTAGTATTTGAAGCATTTTCAGATGGGCTCCTGGGGACACGGAGTGCCTGCGAAGGGTAGGTTCTTACAGCGGTGTAGATGATGAAAGCTTCGTGGAATATGGCATAGGCAGAAAAAGGTGTAGTTTCCGCACCGTGGAGGCGTGTACGGGAAGTAGAATTGTAGCTCCACCCATTCTTCACTTCTGCGCTAGATACAGATGAATGATCAACTTAACGCCCCGGCCGCTTCAACCCCGGGAAAGAATCCTGGTGCCCATTGAGCAGGAGGCTGGCTGGTCCCATATCCGGTATGGACGTTCTGGGGAAGAGAAAAGTGTCTTGCCCCTACCGCAATTCGAACCCCGGACCATCCAGCCCATAGTCTGCTGTCTGTACCGACTCGCTGTCCCCGCAGCATTTCTAGGATGTGACGTCACGCATGCTGGTACTGTTGACGTTTCTTAGTAGTTTGCTGACTTCGTTTTTATGGTGTAAAAGAAGTACTATGAAGAGCCATGACGTGGAAGGCGGAAACTTCTCAGATACGTGGATAGTTATAGGCATATAGTCTGCAGTGTGCTAGGTTACCGTGCGACACGCACCAGAGGACTGGAATCTTTATTGCTCGGGTTGGCGCATGAAATTAATGATTTAGGCGCTTTCGCAAAATTTCGAAAAGGGTGTATTAGCTTCGTCATGTATGTCTGTCCGTCCGTCCGCCCCCCCCCCCCCCCCCCCCAGAAAAACACCTCCCCTCGCAGGGCTTTTTTTTGAAATTTTATTTTTTTAAGATTTTGTAATATTTACT
>Ga0131853_10001839_pt1 | contig 37931 bp, 19 predicted proteins | sample TergutLab28metaG_FD_92764 | JGI IMG/M metagenome (GOLD analysis project Ga0131853, IMG submission 92764) | Labiotermes labralis P1 segment gut microbial communities from Petit-Saut dam, French Guiana - Lab288 P1 (version 2) (version 2) | ecosystem: Host-associated > Arthropoda: Insects >... | reverse complement strand
TGTTTCAGTCAGACTCATCTTTATTAACCTTACAAGTTTCCTAGGGATACCAAACTCAATGAGAATCTTATATAAGACCTCCCTCCTAACTGAATCATAAGCTTTCTTGAAGTCTATAAAGAGATGATGGACTTCTTCATTGTAGGAAATGAGTGCACTAACATATCAAAATTACATTCATAAGAAAACCTGTATGAGTATCACACATTAAAGAGAATCAATCAGTCCCCATCCATGTGTTCTTGACCTGCCAACACTTTTATCATAATTTCCTGTTCTGTTCTTGCAAATGCTTTTGGTTTATTTTAAGCTGATCCCACTTGCACAACCCAGCAACAATCACATGTCGTTTGCTATCATAAAACTCAAGACATGGTTTGAACTGTTTCCATTAAGCTGGTATGATACTCAGTGGTGAGGAGTAGTGTCCAAGGCAATTTTGTTGATGTGGTTCCATATAAAAGTAAACACTGAACATTTCTCTTGATCTGAATTGTATGCGAAAACAAAAGCGTACAAATATTTGGAAACTTGACATAGAAATAGACTCTGCGGGCTGACGATTTTTGGTAACTTCCCATTACTGATATGCAACTGTATAACAGCAATTTAACAAATTATGCAGGCCTGTTTTAAAATAAGAGTAATCAATAATGGAAATCTGGGAAAAGTTGCAGTGCGTCTAAAGTTTACATCCCAGCAGCTACCTGGAAAGAATTAAATGTTTCTACAGTGACACTCTTCAAGCCATGTTGGATTTATTTTTACCCAAGAATTACTCTACACAGTGAAAGCAATGTCACACACAATAAATGCATTTACAATACAGATGCAATTAATTTTCACATTTAATTTTAAACTAGAACAAATACTTGCAGAAAAAAACCATGTACATCTATAAGAGAAAATATGAACTATGTCACACTGATTACTGCTTAATTGAAAATTCCCATCACGCGATCAAAGAAAGAAAGACAGATGGCACAAAATTAGGAACATAATACAATCAAAAAGCTATTTTTTATAATTTTACGTAACTAAGTACACAGCACAGATGTTTTCAAATTTGAAAAACTGCTATTTTCTTTCTTACTGAAAGCCCCTCAAACATACAACCTCATATATATCTAAGAAGTATAAAGGTTTCAAGTGTAGCAGTATTATGTAATACTTCTCAAACTAAACTATTTCAAAGCTATGTATGTAACAGAATTTCACATTATAAAACTGGGACTAATGATCACACATTTTTAGCAAGTAAAATATTACAGTTTCCAATCCAACAGAAAACACTTATTCTATGTGGCTGAAGTATTCAAGGCTGGCAGAAGGATCAGGTTTCAATGTTTTACTACCAGGTCGCCAGTTCGCTGGGCACACTGAAAATTACAAAGCTCAAATAAATAGGTGTTACACCTGTCAATGGTAAAACAACAGCCATGTATTATGTATGCTGCACTGCGACACGAGATACGATAGGATTTGGTATCAACCACGAAGGACCCACCAAACTGGAAGCTCTCATAATGGTAAGTATGACATGTCACGCGAAGGTATGTATTCGCTGCCTCCACCTTTAATAGAGTAGAATTCTTCCACCATGATGATAGGGGCTCCAATAAATGTCAGTACATATCTGCCAGACTACACAGTATCATATCAAAAAATATAAATCTTCCTCCATTTCTTGTAACTTATTTACTTCTGTATCAGTTAACATAATGGAAAATGTAGTGCAATAACCAAGGTTCTGACAGCAATGCTGATTAAGATGTGGTATATGATGCCACACTGACTGGTAAGGTTAGTGATATTTCAGAAGAACTTGCTGCCACCATTTTCAGGGTCTATGCAGTCCAAAACATTGATTTTTCTTGAAATGCAAGCAAGCTCCTCTGCAATGTCAATTATTCACCAATCAACATGGCGTCACATCCCACAACACTTGAATCTTGTCACTTGTGTCTGCAGTGCTTTACAGAACACATATGAAATTCATGACAATCAGCTTAAACATTCTGTGCACAAGATAGAAATGCTTCCAAAATTATGAAACTGTCCCCACCTTGTGTTCCTCTCCCAGCGTGTTCAAAAATGTAAATCCAACAGAAAAAAAAAACTTGAGTACAAGTGGACAGATTTCTGGAAATACTGAATTTACAAATGTAATTATAAAATTTAAGGAAAAAAACTTGTCTCCAGCTTGTGTTACTCTCCCAGCATGTTCAAAAATGCACATCAAACAGAAAGGAGACCGGGTATAACCGGAGAGATTCTGCGACTACTGAATTTACAAATGTAATTATGAAATATCAGGAAAAAATGCAATGACAGAAGCAGGCAAAGGGATACCACATACATCAATATGTGACACATTAAATTTGACGCAGTGAAGAATTTGAATATCTTGGTACTGTACTGACCAGCAACAATAATGCATGAACAGAAGTTCAAAGGCAAATTGTGACATACAACAAACTTTTAAAACTATTAAACGTCATGAAATTGAACAGTGTTCACAAGAATACTAAAATGACCTTATAAAACCATGGTCATGGTACTAATTACGAAATCTGCTTACCCTCTCCATTAACATCTGTGAACTGGAATGCCTGGACAAGACGAAGAGTCTCATCCACAGATCGTCCAACAGGAAGATCATTCAATGTAATCTGTCTCAAATTCTGCTTCCCATCAATAATAAACAGCCCACGGAATGGAACACCAGTCTCCTCGTTGTACACGCCATATTGTCTGGCCAACTTTCCAGCCTTATCCGCAATAAGAGGGATGTTCATCTCGCCCAGCCCACCCTTCTTGCGTGGTGTGTTCACCCACGCAAGGTGAGAAAAGCGGCTATCACAGGAAGCTGCTAGTACTTCACAGTCAATATTTTTAAACTCAGCCGCACGGTCAGAAAATGCAATGATCTCGGTAGGGCAGACAAATGTACTGCAATAATAATCAAGACAATGTCAAGATCAACTAATGTCAAAAGTTACCTGGCTGACATTTAAATAAACACAACTGAATCACAAATAGTATACATCAGCTTTTGTTCTTCTGACTGAATTTGGTGCTTAGAACTTCCAAGACAACAAACATAAAAATATTACAAATACTGCAGTGAAACCTACAGGTAATCACCATTCTTGAAAATAACTTCAATAAACATTTTTCAGTTCTCTACTAAATATCTTTTGCACACAATCTGAACATGAAGTGTGTGCAAAATATAAATTTTTAGGCATATTTACATCCCTGCAGCCTGCTCATTAAAATCACTCTTTGTATCTGTAGGTATACAAATACAATGGACAGGCTTGTATGGAGTTTTACACATAAGAACTTAAAACACTGAGCTACCCTAAACAGTTTGGGTTTTCCTTGTGCATAACTGGAACTGTGCATCAATTACAATGCTGCTGCTAAGGTTTGTACAGGAGCAAAAAATGCCTCATAATAGTTATGTTATGCACACCTTTCCTAACTATTTACTCTCCTGTTCATCAGAACACAGAAATTACTCCGACAGGATCAAACCAATGCCACTTCATGTAATATAATGTAATGTAACATACCATATATATAGTATGTTACATCTTGAGAGATATATATATATCAAGATCACAGGGTGAAAAAAAAACTACAACTTACAAATCAAGGGGATAGAAGAAAAGCACAACATATTTTCCTTTGTAGTCACTAAGGGAGATATCCTTGAACTGCCCATCTACAACAGCAGTAGATGTGAACTGGGGAGCAGGCTTCTGCAACTCTGGCACCGGCATTCTGAAAACTAAAACATTCAACTATCCAATAATGGGAGACAACTGCTATTTGGGAAGCCATCAATACCTGTACCACCAATCATTCAAGAGTTAAGTATCCTATGTACCATTGTTGTCAATGTGTGCTTTACTGGCAGTTCAAGGGCCAAACTCAGAGAACATCAATCACTAGCCCTAACCTTAAACCTGTTGTGCCCTAATATTACATATGTTACAATCTTCCTTCAATATGTTTACAAAGGGATAAATATATTATCCCACAGTTTCATTACCACACGTGCTGCATAACTACATGGGTTCAAAATAAAATTAAAAACGCCCATCTTGATTTCCACAGAGGTCATTATTATAAAACTACTGAATAAGTAGAAACAACTATATTTCTTCATCCACAACCTGACTATAACTCAAATCTGAAAACACACAATGAATATATAGCCACTACAAATATGTTCTGCATACTACACAATAAGGATGGTTACACCATTAAAAACAACACCAAGAAGACATTTACAACCGAAATAAATTAGAATAACAGCATGCACTAAAATGAATGTCTCTTGTAAGGTACTTATGGTACAAAATATGAAAAAATGAAAACTAATTCAGATACAAACCACATACGCTGAAGGCACAAATATGACCTACACGTGGCAAGAACTAACTACTGCAAATATCTGAAAGGAGTTTATTACACAGGAATAAAGTTATTCTGTATCTTCCCACCATACACATATATTTAACGTACTTTCATTTTCTTCGTGAGATGAATACTGTAGCAATGCAATACAGATATTCATTATGAATTTGTCTCAATTTGAAGCAAATCTTGCATTTGTATCATACTTGTTCTACATTCTTTACTTAGTCCCATAACCGATCTATGATATTAAATAAATTCTACTTTACTTCATTCTACTGCACACACAAACCATGCATCTTTAACCACTAAACAATGAAAAATGTAGTCACAAAAAAATGTGCAGAGCAGGAAACAAATTTCTTCTGATACATGAACCAATACCTATTCCCCGCATCAACGTTCACTAGTGACTACACTTGTTTAAAAGCTTACGTGTGCAATTACATGGTTTAATGTAAGAAATAAAAAAAGGCAGGCAATTCTGGCACAAATGAGTGTGCGTATCTGCACGTTTCCACGAAGGGGAATGGAGTTTTAAAAATTGCGTAAGATGTGTGAATGCATCACGTGGCCTAATAGCATGCGCTACCATTGCGTGAGGAATGTGCCGATTGTATTCTTTTATTCCATGAATCCCATTCGCAAGATGTGGACAATGTCGCGGTACAGTAATCTAAATACGCAGTAACGAAACTAGTGGTTTACAGAAATCAAAATCTAGTCACAGAAAAATACGGAAATGAGAGACTGAACTCATACACTGCTTGGGACATGTTGGTCGACTCTAGAATCCAAAAATTTGTCGGGCTTCCGAACTATAAGTGCTGCACAAGTTGTGTACACAAAATTCATACACTTTGTTAATTTCTACACACAAGTAAATACACTATCAACATAACTAATATTGCCATTAACGTAAATAGGTCATTCTACATGTCGTTATGTAACAGCACGTTAATCGCCTCGCCCACGTTTAATTCGAGCACAATTTCAACTTTCCCTGCGTAATTTTCAAACTTATTTCCCAACAACAATACGCTTTATACAAATTTCTTGTTACTAAATGCGCAGTGTGTAATTTGTAATCAGAGAACTGTTATTCTTAGTGCAAAACAATGATTGGATGGACGGAACGAGCAGTATTTTCACTTTCATTGGTATTAAGAGCGCTGGATTTAGTTCGCCAACGCTATAACGCTGTTGCGATTACGCAAAAGGAAATTTTCCTTAGCAATACCAAAATTTCACAACCTGAAAACACACATACCCTTTCACTCACGTGCTGAAATACACAACCTCGCCGGTTATCCAACCGCCACCTTTACACACCTGCCTTCTACGCCCCTCTGACGTCTCAATGACGCCAACCACCGCAGATGAATACGCGTGACCACTTAATCATGTGTACGAAAGTGAATTATAATTTGTGTTTCTACGTGTTATGATATACGTTATAACAGGAAGAGACTCCGCTTACCTATCCACTGTTTTAAAACCGCGATCCTTAAATAAAAAACAAAGGAACTGATTTGGCGGGAAGGAAAATTTACGATACTGCAACATTGGCATATAAAATGAGATAAAGAAGCAACGTTAGGGACAAATAGCAACACATCTACAAACGAGAGGGCAGTAAGTACGAAGCATATTACAGTGTCCTATTCGTGACGATGTGCAACAATTACCCTAGTGTTTCCAAACTTACTCGTGAACCGGATTAGCCTTCGAAAAATAACCACGGATCCTCACATCTTTCCTCACGTAAATATAGGCGGACGGATGATAGGTATCCAAAATTAAATATTCGTATCTCAGAACTGATCTTAGATAGCGACACTTACGAATACATAAGAGTAGCATACGTAACAATGCATTACATGATTTGACCTTAGTTAAAACGATTGTCGCTTGCTTCGTTGGTACAGGAAGTTTCTTAATTAGATATTCTAACGCTATTACGATATAAGCATATCACCAATTAAAAAATTTCCAAGATTCTTTTTAACAAAATTTTATTCCTTTAATTACATAATTAAGTAAATTTCAACGTAGCCGTTACGGAAATGTATCCACAGATCCCGTGGGAATTGGTCGCGGATCTCTTGGGATCCGCAGAGCTTACTTTGGGAACCACTGAGTCAGCCCTTTTGTGCCTGAAATAGGGCCGTACTTCGCAAACTGCTTATTACTTTTCGTTGGTACTTTATATTTTACACATACTCTGTCAGAGATCACTTTGTTAATGTGTTCCATAAAATATATGGTGTGACGCTGTAGGCTTTCTATTATTTGTGGAATGTGTAGTTCTGTCAAAATTATTCATTATGCGACCCGAAAAGGTACATTTCAAAGTCTCCTTCATAGAGTATCATTCTCATGTCAAAATTTCTTTTCTTTTCCAGTTTCAGAATCGCTCACTTTGAGCTTGCCTGCGTCTCGTATATTCATATTTTATGCACCTAAACCCTACTGGTGGCATGACAATTTGATTTAATTAAAAGTTTTGTATTTGGAAAAAGTTTAATGTTTTTACATTTCAATACTGTATAGTATAATCGCAGACAGTAGCTGAAATGGGGACATTATGGCAACTCCAAATTCCACAAATAACAGAATTTGCTATACAACATAGACAAATCTGAAAAGAAAACGCTGACAGATTGACATAACAGGACTAAACAAATGATTAATGTATGAACAAAAAGCAGGCCTGTGGTCAGACCATGAACACAATGGATGTAGTAGCCTGCAGTGTGGCTGCATATACGTTCGTACATATGTTTACACTCGTATGTAATGCTCTATTATACTTATATTGAGTATATATTACATACGCATAAGCGTAAAAAGCATCTTTTCAGCACCACAAATTCAACACTTTATTGTACTCTATAACACAGGACAAATATCTTGTATATACATACAGTTTTGAATATGAGTTGTTCCCAACCACGATGGTTCAACAGAGGAAATACGTTTTTGTTGTGGGGTATATCATACTCTTTAGCGGGCTGATGAGCATATTCGCCTTTGATACTTTTGCAAATTCCTAGCGGGTGCATCCAGATTCGTAGTGGGTGCATTGCACCCATTTACGTTCCTCTGGGTACGGGACTGGCGGAAGGAATGGCCTTTGTCTGACAGGATGGAAGATTTATATTTTTAATGCGCATAACACGTCTCAAAACGCACAATACTGGAAATGACGATTAAATCCAAATATATTTCCTCTTTATAGAGCGCATTTTTGTTATAACTTAATTTGTTGTGAGAACAATGCTAATGTTTTAACTGGCTGTGTCTTATCAGTGCATCAGTGTTAATTTAGATTACAATATCGTGTGCACCATAGAGATAACGGAACACCGCCCACAATGTGAACATGCTTTCCCTTTCCAGCTTGGGTGGATGTTTTAGAGCATAGGGTGTATCCGGGGTGACGTAGGGGGTAGGTTAAGGGTTCTAGGATCGAGAAATTGTGGTTGATTCCTAGCAGGAGCAAGAAATCTGTTTTTTTCCAAAACGTCCAGACCGTCTATTGGCCCATCAAGCTTCGTATTCGTTGGGTATGATCTGTGATGGGTACTGCCGGCTTTTCCCCAGGGAAGGTTAACTAGTCACTAAAGGAACTAAGCCACTCATCAGTGTTACTGCTTAGGTTAATGATACAAGCGACCACACCCCCATTGCTCCACGACCGTATTGACAACTTCGCCACGGATGAGCTAGTGGGTACGATTATGAATGCGGTTGATTTCTTGGTGTGTGTGATTAGCAAGGAGTAGGGGTAATAGGTTAACCGTGGTGATCTATCGACCGTGGTATTATTAGTTCTCTAGTTGATCTGTGGTTTCGTTCGTGTGGACGAATGTTCCGTCAGCAGATGTGTACCCGCAGCGTGAGTACTCACGGATGAGGATGTTGTATGTGTGACAGAACTTCGTGTTTTTATATTCGGTGATGTGAATTACGAAACGAGCTTAATGTAGTATTGTGTGGTGTGTTCCTAGTAGGTCGATAATTAAATATGAAGGAGAGTAACGTGGATTGTGTAAGTGTAAATTTTTTTTGGTGTGCATCAAGTTTCCATTATTCAGGGTACCGAAAGTGGTTACAGAACGAAGAATGAATTTGAGTTTGTTTTATTGATACATCTTAAATGTGCATGCTTGCAGTTTTTTTAGGTGAATTTGCCAGTTGCACGTACTGTGTAAGCCTTATTACTTCGTGAACACATGATTTTGCATTCATCAGTTATATGTTTGTTTTTCATTAATGTAGAAGGTATCCGGCTGGGGGTTTGTGAGCGTTTGGAGCAATTTTTTGTTTCCAACTTACAAACAGTGACGATGAAAGTAGTGTTACCTTAGATCTTTAGAATGCTGGAGGGAACTAAAAGCACTGTGGTCACGTTTGAGTGGTAATGCTTTTACATTTGCAAAACGGCGCTAACCCTAACTCATGTGCTAACTTTGCTAACGCAGCTAGTTGCTGTTGTTGTGCAAAACAGTATAATTATTGCAGCATTAAAAACCGTGCCTGTTGTAATGTTATCAGTTCGTCGTCATTATGTACACCGTGATGCAAACACATTCTACTTGATTGATATTTTCCACATTAGGGTTGCAAACAATATCAATGTTGCATGGCGTGTAGAATGTAAGCCTCTATTATATCATCTCAGTGGAGGTGGGGGGGGGAGGGGGTGTCTGTGTGAATTTCTTTTTAGAAGTGGGTTTAGGCACATTAGTCATAAATGCCTGATTCATCTATAAGTACAAAATCTTCTTTTTTTATTTTTGCAAATGCCCTTGTTTTATTGTTCAGCTTTGAAAATCGCCCATATATGGCTAAGTAATGTAAAATATGATATATTTGAACAGGCCCAGTATAGGATGCAGGGATTGACTGTTATGGTTCCATTAAAAAAATGGAACTATTTGAACAATGGGTAACTGTGGATAAAGGTACTGAGTGATTAAGCCATCCCTCATTTGTGAAAAATGAAAAATATGTTGCTTGCTCTTCGTGAGTCTGAGTTAATCTCTAAAATCTTAATGTGTATCACAGTTTCTGCCCCTATATTCTTATAACTGTGGAATTTATGTGGATGAAAATTCATGTTTCCCTACTTCCTGTGCATTAAAGGGTTAAAATGCAGCATATTTTGTTTGCCAAAGTGGCAGTATTTTCTTTATATTTTGGTTGTGTTGAGAGCTTTGTGCACTTGGAAAAGTCTGTTTTCAGAATTATTGGATATAAATTAACAAAACTTTCAATTTTGTTATTTCAGGTGTTGGGTATGTCGTTCTGGGACTGCATTGTGTTGGCAACATTAGTTGCGACAGAGGGTTGTCACTTAAGTGTGGGATGAGCTCAGAATCTATGAACGTGTTTGTGATCGGACATGGCTCTGATGCTGTGGTGTCTTTTGTGGGGCACAGCAATAACAAATTACATTTTGGCTCAGACAGGTGAGGCCTGTAACAGCAGGGCAACTGAGGAAAATACTGTGAACGTTGGAGGGTTTGTAAATATGTTTCACATTAAACATTTTTAATCTTTGTAATTCTGGGATAGGACATTTTTAAGTGAATGGTATTTCAGGTCTGGTGGTAAAATTGTAACATACAGGTAACATTTTGTCATCTGGGAATGGTGCATTGGTATTACAGAACTGATTTTAATTTGGGGGCAGGGGGGTGCTACTTTTACCACAGCTGCTGCTGCTGTTGAAAAAAATTACTCAGCCAGCTGGACTGCAATCATGTGCCATAGTAGTAGTAGTAGTAGTAGTAGTACAGTGCACAGGACAGTAGTGCAATCAATGCACAGTTAATAAAGGTTAAAATGTTTCCTTTTTTGAACAGATTTTACTATTGTGTAATAATATGTGATCACAGAATAAATTGCATTCAGGGCTACTTGATTATTTTGACTTATTTTGACAATAAAGGTACAATAGTACAGAACATGGAGAGAATTCTGTCTCCAAAGTTAATGTTAGTAAAACCATATGATACTATTCTGTTTCATATTTTACCGCTGAAGATTGCAAAACTCTGCTAAAATGTTGCGTGACATGCTTGTGTTAAGTTTAACTTATGAATGAATGATGGAACAATTATAATGATATCTAATGAGAGGAGTTGGTTAGCTTGGTTCTGGAAGGAGGTTTGGAAATTAAGTGGGTTGAGGGGTGGGTTTGAGGGGGGAACCTGTCTCTTATGCCGGCTGAGGAGAGTGCCCCTCACATGTGTCTGAACTGCTGGAAAGCAGAAAGGTGGAGGGAGAAATTTCTGAGCATGAAGTGGTAGCTTTTAAGAACTTGTGATATGCTCCAAAACTACAGATCTGAGGCAATTAGGCATATTTTATGTAAGGTCGCATATAGGTGGAAGCACCACATGTATCAGTAAAGAGTAGAAGAAGTGTTGAGATGATTGTAACTACTAGCATATTAGTGATATTTTTTTCCTGATTATTATGGTTGAATGGGCTGTGCACTGCAAACAGTCTGGTGTCAGCAGGCACAGCATTGTACATATTATATTGTAACATTATGTATACTTGACTGAACTAATAAATCTGAGTATCTAATAATGACATCTGGAAGACTTCAGTGTGTTTGGGTGTCATGTGTTTTGTAAGTTGTTGGACAATAAAGTTCGCGAACTCATCGTGGTAAAAGTACCTCATTGCTGAATACCACCATGGTCGCCTTCAGATTACTCCCCTTGGGAAGCTATGCACCAATGCCAGTGCCTAGTCCACCCTTCAAAACAATTTTGGAACTGGTTTTGTGGAACGGCCTTCAGAGCTGCTGTTGTATTGCTCCTGATGTCATCAATGTCATCAAAATGCCTTCCTTTCAATATTTCCTTTATCTTCGGGAACAGAAAGAAGTCACTGGGGGTTAGATCCAGTGAATAGGCAGGGTATTCCAACACAGTTATCTGTTTAGTAGCTACAAACTCCCTCACAGACAGTGCTGTGTGAGCAGGTGCATTGTCATAATGCAAGATCCATGAGTTGTTGGCAAAAGGTTCATGTCATTTCTATCCAACTTTTTCACACAGCCTTTCCAGTACTTCCAAATAGTAAACTTGGTTGACTGTTTGTCCAGTTGGTACAAATTCATAATGAACAATCCCTCTAATATCAAAAAAATTCAGCAACATTGTTTTCACTATTGATTTGGACTGACGGAATTTTTTTGGTCGTGGGGAATTGGCAGTCTTCCATTGTGCACTTTACCGCTTCGTTTCAGGGTTGTATTGGTAGACCCATGTTTCGTCACCTGTGATGACATGGCCCAAAATGTCATCTTGCCTCTCCAAAAGGTCTTTGCAAATTGTGACTCTTCTTTGCTTTCATTCTTCAGTGCGCTCCTTTGGGACCATTTTTGCACACACCTTCCTCATGTCAAGATCTTCAGTTAAGATTTTCCTAACTGTTTCTCTTTCGATGTTCACTTGCTCTGCTATGCTCGTGACAGTCAGCCAACAATTTTCACGCACAATTTGACAAATTTTTGCAATGTTTTCTTCAGTGCTGCTTGTTGCTAGCCGTCCTGATCTCTCTTTGTCAGTGACACTTTCTCTTTCCCCAGAAAAAGTTTCACCCACTTGTAAACTTCTGCTTTCTTCATAGCATTATCCCCATAAACTTGCACTAACATCTCTCTAATTTCGTTTCCACTCTTTCCAATGTAACAAGAAATTTAATGTTTGTTCGCTGCTCTAATTCAAGCTCCGACATTCTTGCGGCGGCACACCAGAACACACAGATAGTAATAGATGCCACTCAGAAAGAGACTACCATAGATCAACAACAACACAGCTGTGAAACGCTGATATGTCAACATCAAAGCACACGGTGGCGAGTTCGCGAACTTAATTGTCTGACCACGTATCTACTCTGCTAGCCTATACCATTCCAACTCACCTGAATTCGTTGACAGGTTATAGACTGTATTTAATATTTCATAGTGCAGAAGATGGTTTTCCAAAAGTGTTGTGCATAGAAATTGAATTATGTTTGCACATTATATTAAGCAATCCTATTCACAATGTAACTTTTATTTTAGTGGTGAGTTCTACTAGCTTGATAGATTGCATGTGCCATTGTAATCTTGAAATATTTGTTATAATGTGTGAGCTGTTATATCCCAAAGTTTTTGAGTCAGATAATTTTATTGTAGAATACTATCTCTATCTGTGCTGTGGTGTGTGTATACAGGTGAGCAAGGACAGCTGCCTTCAACTGGCTACTGTGCACCCTACAATGGAAAGATATGCAAACATTATCTCAATGGAACAGGTCAGGTTTGGTTCAACGTCTCACACGATAATGCAGGTGGCTGGCAGAATGAACAGATCACAACTAGACTGTGGGCAGAGATGGTGGTGAGGTTGAAAGAGCCTTGTCGCAGTGCTGCTGAGGTACTGAGAATTTTTAAATCTCACAGACAACTTGAAACTAAGTTGTATTCATTTTGAAACTGTAAAAGTGATCCTGCACATGAAATAAATTCAGAATCGTTATCTGCAGTTAAGTCTGTGAATTCTTATAGAAACGAACATACAGGATAGTCCAGAATAAACTGATGGTTTTAGGTTGGGAACACTGGTTAGATGGGTGGCATCATGAGGAAAACTGATGTACAATTGTGTGTTAGGTAGCATTGGATTTACTGTGCAGTGGAGCGTCAGCCAAACAGGCAACTTGTGCTTAATATTGAATGCTTTGTAAGAACCAGTTCTGTAATGAATGTGCAGTGTGCTTTTTGGAGGGAATTTGGAAACCATGGTAGAGGGCAAGTACCAGCATGCACTGCTGTTCTATCATTGATGAACCAGTGACATGAAACATGCTTTGTTCAAACTTGAAGAAGCCTGAGAGAAGGGGAACGTTGAGAACACCTCTAAACATGGAACGTGGAATGCATCAGAACTGCCCAGGAGAGAAGTGCACATCCTTCTGCAAGGTGACATGCCTTAGCTGTGTATATCACAAAGAAACTTGTCCATAATTCTCCATGCCAACTTGAAATGCCATCCTTACAAAATGCAAGCATGCAGTAATGGAGTGGTGGTGATGCAGTTTTTTCCCAGTTGTATTACCTATCAGATTTGTGATGTCATAGCTATGGCATTTGCCTGACCTAATGGCTCCAGACTACTTGTGGGGTTACCGTGAAGAGAAGGTGTTTGCACATTCTCATCACAGCATTGAGGAGCTGAAAACCCACATTTGACCTGAGCTTACTGCTGTTTCCCTGGCATTTCTAGTGAGCAGTGAGGTAACAGCAGTGTATTGCAGGGGAGAGTGCACATTGGGTGACACAGTTTGTAAGGAGTGATAAGTGTACATATAATCCCTGTGTGCATATTGTCTATTCCGGTACTTGAATAAATCCCAGTGTAATCTGTTGACCAGTTATGTCACTTTCAATACCATCACCGTATTCTGGACCTTTGCCTTTTGTGTTGGAGGACAGGTAGGTTAATGTGGCTAGTACGTTATTGCATACATTAACAGTTTTGAACAGTATGCTCTGTCTAGGTTATTTTATTCTGCTAAATGACCACCAGATCTCTAGATAATTATGGCAGGTATATCTTTCAGTTATTTCCGTAAAGAAGAGTCCTTCTTGAGAAGCTAATAGTGACTCAATTTTTAAGGATTGTTTTACATTTTATGAAGCCCAAAGGTTCATTACTGTCCTCACAAAAGCCCTACATCAAAGGTTGTGGTTGAGTGGGTAGCATTGCTGCTTCGTATTTGGGAGCCACCACATTTGTATTTTGACCAAGAGACCAGCGCTCTTGACTTAGGTTTTTGATGGTTTTCCTCATTCTGTTTGTGCAGATGTTAGGAGAGCATGAGTATTTCTTTCTACATGCTCTCCAATTCAGTATTTATTGGTTATTCTAACATTCAGTATGTAATCTTCAGCTGCTGACAACATGATTAATTGAATCATAAATACATAAAGAGTAATGCTCGTTGTGTGTTTGTGTGTGTTGAGCAGAAACTTCTGTGTACTTACGCATTTCCACAATGCCAGTTGCGAAATGGGAGTGCAATGGCATTGCCACTGTGTGCAGAGGACTGTTTGGCTGTGCGACAATTATTCTGCTACAATGATTGGGCACTTATTGAAGACAACAAACAGCGCGGGATTTATTTCAAGTCACGTGGCCACTTCCAGCTGCCAGACTGTGAGTCCCTTCCAAGCTTTCGAGGTACCAACCCTCCTGCCTGCTCTCATGCCAAACTTACAGAGATGAAGATGGAAGAGGTGACATGTAAGACTTGCATAAAAAGTGTATTTTAATTCTAACTAAATGTAGTGCAGTATAGGAAGTTTTTTTTATGTGCATGCAGCCTGTTGACTGCCGGAACTGTTGAACTACTTCTGTTTTGCAAGTACACACTTAGCTTCCTGGGTAACTTGTTGAAATGAAGTTATGGTTATTCTTTTGCAGTTTTCTGTTTGCTGTCCTTAGTAAATTCAGATCCTATTTCTACTTGACACTATCAGTATGCACTTTACAAAATAATTGAAGCATTAGATGGAGAATACACATTTTTGTATTCTGACATAAATAACAGTAAAAAGGGAACATAGAATCTTATTGCTTGCTAGTAAGGAGGTTGATATAGAAATAAAGTAGAGAAAACTTGGATATACATGCATGTCTTGTTGCCAGGATGCAGGACAATCATGACATAAAGACACTTAATAAAACCATTTAAAATGTGGCTGATTTCATGTATTTGGAAGTGACAATGACAATTAAAATTACAGTGTTGCTTTCATATGTTGTCTCAGCACAGGAACTGTATCATACACAGTCTTCTTCTGCCACAAGTTGAAAATTTATGATTCTCCTACTGTATGACTTCCATTATTCCACAGAAGTGTTTCAGTGCTGATCTCCAGCTTCTAAGCAGGCCTCTCACTAGCTGAAAATATTTCTTGATGTGGAGTGGTCTCATATTGAAATATTTGCACTTTCTGGTCCAATATTGCCTTCTGTTTCTGGCAAGAAACATGGATTGTTTGTATAAATGCATATTGTTCAGTGTTTCCCACAAAGAAGAGTAGTTGCACAGATTCAAATCCCGGGGACCACAATCCTCAAGTTATTTATTTATTTATTCATTTATGTATTTATTGTATTTAAAAACATGAGCCCAACAATTTTGCATGAGTTCACTGCACACAACTTTCAAATTTAGGTCATGCAAGAATTTAATTGCCCTGTACATTGGTATTTAATGTGTACTGTGCCTCATCTGGAAAAGAAAACATGAATTCTGTATTAAGAAATTCATGTGAAACCACCTGCAATACAGCCTACTTCGTTCCTGGTTTAGAGGAAGGAGTTGTGCATCTGAAGTTTTCAGGGGTTTGTTTCCATTCTAGTGCCATTATCATCCAGTGTCTTTTCAGTTGAAACTCAGTGTTTTCATATTTTTTTTTGTTATCATTGAGCTTGTCCAGAATTTTTCCATTGTTGTGTATATTATTTTACGTGGTACTAGAGATGCAGGATATATTTTACAAAACTTGTTATGAATATTATTCCATGATGCCTAATTTGCAAAAATACTGCACATGAATACTTATTAAATATATTACATTTATCACACTTAATGATCCCTGTGTAGGTTGCAGAACTCATCTGGGCAAGTCTGTTTTTGTAGTTTACTTGTATAGGAAGGATGGTGCAACACTTTTCTGCCTGACCTTCTGCTACTAAGCAGAGTTTTTCCCATGCTGAAAGTACAGATTAAAGATATGCTGTGCATATTCATGTTAGAAGTAAAGTGTAGATTAAATCTGCAGACTGCTTGTGTCATTCATTTCAGAATGATGTGTCACCTATCTAAAAGTGTGTACGAAATGTACTAGATTGTAATTGTACTTGTTGTGTTTTATGGTTGAAAAACCTGGTATTTCACCCTGGATGATATGGATAGCTACGGGATGAAGGCGTTTAAAAGGGTGGAAAAATTATATGTTGAGAGGCTGCACACCTATACAGTTCTTCACCTCTTGTAAAAAGAGTATATGCAGCCTTTTCATGTCACAAGCTGTAGACATTCAGGAAGAGAATCCTGTTTAGGAAACCCAGTGAAAGAAACCGTAATATATGTGCTGTGCCTAGAAACCAGGGACTGATTCGGCACCACAGCAATTCCTGTTCCTACCATAACAGAAGAACCTATATAGTTGATTGGCTTTTGACACCAGCATAGGCTTCATGTCACCATTACAAGCACAACCTTGTATTAAAAGAATATATTTATGGTGACCCATGATGAATCTGATGCATCTAATTTTTAGTGATAGTTGCTTTTAAATAATATTTTAATTCACCTTGGAACAGAATGTGTTTGATGATTTGACTATAATTTGTGTTAGAGGAGAATGCGAATACTTATGTAGTAACATTGTGTTTTAGAAGCCAGCATGAAGGTGGGGTGGATCCTGCCCTGAAACATAGTGTTGTATTATTGTATTAATCTTAGTACATTACACGATGTAAAGAGGCCATAAAGTTATTGAGTTTAGGTGTGATATGCCATCGTGAAAACCTTATTGAATAGTTAATATTTTGTGATAGACTGTGGCTAGTGCTGTAACTTTTACTCATGGATACTATGAGCATTATTATTTTTTTCCTCCTTGTTCATCTCCTCCTCCTCCTCCTCCTCCTCCTCCAAGGGACCAGAGCAGGTCACATACCTTCTTTGTAAGAAGTATTATGCATGACTTACCATAGTAATGAAAATGGAAGTTGAAACTCACCAAAACTGTGGGTTAACGAAACCACATTTTGAACATGTTTGTGCAGATGACTGTGTGAAAGGGAGAGGTCGTTTCTACCAAGGGACAGTAAATAAAACTAAGCAAGGGTTGCCATGTCAACACTGGGACTCTCAGTTGCCCCATTCACACAACCGCCCTCCAGATGTGTTCCCTGAAGTGCAGAATGCAGAGAACTTCTGCCGAAATGCAGGTGGTGAGGAACCATCTCCTTGGTGTTACACCATGGATCCCACAGTAAGATGGCAACACTGTGACATTCCTGTCTGTGGTAAGTGTCGTTCTAATATCAGTAGATGCATATATTGGTCTCTGTGTTCAACATTCTTGAAGGTACATACCAAAAGAAATCAATTAGCATGTGAGTATTCAAGTCATCTGGAATGTTATGCCATGGTGACTGGTAAATAGTTACTGATGCTTTGAATGAGGATAATGCATTCAAACTTTAGTAACTGTTTGTAAATTGACATGGTATAACATCCCAGAAGACTTGAACTTCATCATCACCACTGTGAGAATCTCAGACTTCCAAGTATTCACCATGATTTATCCTTGCATCAGAAAGAGCCACTGTTGTCAAGGTTGCTAGAAAAGTCTTGTAAAATGGTTGATGATGTGTATTGATAGGTAGATTACATGTAAGCTGTATTAACAAAGGAATTAATCGGTATTGTGTTTACAGATGCATGTACTTCATGATTGTTTCACGCTGGCAGGTGTTGCGTTAGGTCACTGAGCAATCAAATTTATGGTGACACGTGGGAAGTAGTTTACCTTAATACAGAAAAGTGTTTTCTTTCCAGAAAATATGACAGATCAAGATGATTCTGAGTACATTGGAATAAAAGACCTAACAATGGAGACATTTTTCACGCCAAAGTTTATTCTAATCCTATCTGCAGTGGGACTTGCGGGGCTTGTGGTGATACTTCTGCTTTTCCTGCTTTGTCATCGCTTGTATAAACATCACAGGGGATATAACCCTACTGCAACAAGAGAGGTTTGTCATCGTATAAACTTCTGTAGATGATTGTGACAGCTTTTTAGGTCTTACTGTTGATTATACCATAACAAGAAACATGAGTTCATGACTTTTTTAATGGTTTGAAAAGTGCTGATGTCTGTTTTTTTTTAATTTCAACACACTAAACACACCAAATTAGAATCTAACCCTAAACTTACTTAATGTACAATCTTTTATATTTTGTGCTACATACTTTTTTTTGTAAATAAGTTACCAGATATTGGGGTGCATAGTGTATTTGTGATGCAGTTGCCAACACTGCTTATTCTGGGCACTCTTATCTTCCTATTTCTTTGTCATATCCACATGCAGTCACAATGTAGTGAGTTGATATTATCTTTAAGATGCTCGTAACATGCGCTTTTGAACATGGGTACTACAGGCTTGTGTTACATTCTTCCATGGTTAGTAAATAATGAAATAATTTAAGATGCAGAAGAAATATAGGACTGCGTTAGTGATAGGGAATATATTGTTACTGAAAGTTGTATAAGAGATGAGAGAAAGATGGCATGGAAGTCAAATGCTGATGTGCTTTGTTCCAGTTGCATAAGTAGAGCTGATAATGAAAGTAGTGGACAAGGGTATCAGTAAGTATACTTTGCCTTTATCTCACTCTGTCCCCCCAGTTTGGGGAAGTGGCATCTGAATAGTGGGAAATTACTGTGCTGAGATTGAAATTTGTGTGCTGTTTTTGCTTTGCAGTATTGCAAATCCTAAATTGTAATTAGCTGTAACAGCCATGAACAAAGAATGAGACAATAAATACCCAGTCTGCACAATACTTCTTTAGTTCCTAATTATTGTATCACTGCCTCATGTTTCACTCCCCTTTTATGGCCATCTTCAGGCAGTTCTCACTTAGCGGGACTGCGTGAAAATGGCCACAAAAGGTGAGTGAAACATTGCACAGTGATACAGTTATGAGGAAAAAAAAAAAAATGCTGTGCTAACTGTATTTACAGTGTTTATGTTGATGTTATAGCACAGCAGTAAAATTAAACAAAGAACAAGTTGCTTGATTTTCAAGACACTTTGTTTATGTACACCTTCTGGACATGTACAGCCCCCCATTAGTAGTTGCATAAAGTAACGTAGGATGTTTTTCATTTGTTTTTTATTTATTAAAACTTGGATATGTAGCTTATTCAGGGGCTGGAGTTATTTTCTTCAAGGTATTTCTTCCACCCTGTGTGTAAAGTTTATGTTGGTAGTGAAAGGGGCATACTGTGATGCAAGAAAACTTATATAAGATGGATATAACGACAGGGATATGTTCTTAGAATTGCATCGTTAGGCAATTTTGTCATCATGCGAGTGTCATAGAGTGTACTTACACAAACCTACCTAGTGTGGCCTACTAGACACCTAGGCTATATCTTATAGCCTATTGCACCTAGGTTACAAATCTGTACAGCATGTTACTGAACTGAATACTGTAGGGAATTGTAACACAATGGTAAGTAATATATAATATAATCTTATGTGACCACCATAATATGTGTGGTCTGTCATTGACCAAAACGTTGTTAGGTGGTGCATGACTGTATTGAAATCTGGAAACCTTCAACTCTTGACTGTGTTGGTGTGAAAAGTGCAATATAATTTACTGCCAGTTCTCAAATACCAAATATATATATATATATATCAGTATAGTGTTTATGGCAATGTACAGGTATGACTGAATATACTAATCATGCTGTTTTCTCACATATTTTGTGCTTAAATACTGTGGTTAAGATCATGTTTTGCTTTGTGCAGGAAGTAAACATTGACTTGGACAAACTGCCAAACAATATGGCATATCACAGAACAGGGGCACAGTTAAATCCAAAATTGGAGAAATTGGAGTTCCCGAGAAATGATATAATCTATATCCGTGACCTTGGTCAAGGTGCCTTTGGTCGTGTTTTTCAAGTAAGTTGACATTTTTATAAGATATTTGTTTGTTTCAAAATGTTATTTGATGTATGTTCAGATGAGAACTGTCTGTTATCAGGCAAAAGCACCAGGCCTTGTAAAGGGGGAAGAATTCACTCTGGTGGCAGTGAAGATGCTTAAGGATGAAGCGTCAGAAGATCTGCAGGTCGATTTTGAAAGAGAGGCTTGTTTACTGGCAGAATTTGACCATCCCAACATTGTGAAACTGTTGGGAGTATGTGCAGTTGGGCGTCCCATGTGCTTGCTGTTTGAGTACATGGGTCGGGGTGACCTTAATGAGTTCCTGCGCTCTTGTTCACCCAGCAACTATATTGTGCGCAGTTCTGAAGGAGATGGTGAAATGTTCAAAGACGTGCAGCTGACTCACATGGATCTTGTGAATATTGCAAGGCAAGTGGCTGCTGGCATGGTGTATCTCTCGGACCGCAAGTTTGTGCACCGTGATTTGGCCACCCGCAACTGCCTCATTGATGATAACATGGTGGTGAAAATCGCTGACTTTGGCCTGTCACAGAAGATCTACCTGCAGGACTACTACAAAGGAGATGAGCATGATGCTATACCCGTGCGCTGGATGCCTCTTGAAAGCATCTTGTACAATAAATATACAGTGGAATCAGATGTATGGGCTTTTGGTGTATGCCTGTGGGAGATATTCTCCTTTGCTCTGCAGCCATACTTTGGCATGACACATGAGGAAGTTGTGAAATACATCAAAGAAGGTAATGTGCTTCAGTGTCCAGAAAATACTCCAAAAACGATGTATGAACTGATGAAACTGTGCTGGAACCGTAAGCCATCAGCCCGTCCAGGGTTCCGTGCAATCTACCGGACCTTAGAGGATATTCAAGCTGAGGTTGAACGTGCACAAAATGTTCGTGTGAGCCCTTACTCTCATGGTGTGCATGTGTGACACTGTGATGTAATCTTGTATGGTTATGTTATATTTGTGTAATTTTAACATTTTTACATACAAGTGGTATATATCTAGTCAGTTCTCATTCAGCTGTCTACGGTGTTATAGCAGGCTGCTTTAATTTGTCTTTGATGTGTTCAGCACTTGATGTTATATCACTGATATATTCATCTTATTTCATACAGATTTTACATTTAATGTAGTACTGTGTTAATTGAATTGCTTTCAAGGACTTCTATATGGACTTCTGCACTATTAACCTACAGGGATTTGTACATGAAACTAGCTTATTTTCCTTTCCTAAGACAAATAAATGCACACACAATGCAACTGCAGCATATGATTCAGTAAGACATGCAGGATATACCATCTGAACACCTACATACATACGTATTGAAGTTAATGGCAACAAGACTACACTATTGTGTATGTCGTGCTTGCATATAGTTGGTTTAGTAAAAGAAAATAAGTTGATTAATATGCACAGATTAAGCAGTTTCAAAATAGTTGCTGTTCAACAAACATGGATGGTTTACAACTATAAGACCACCAAGGAGAAATTATTTAAAACTAGCACAGCTTTGGTTCAATAAGATGTGCAGTGTAAACCACCGAACACCTAAGTACATGCATATTAATGGCAACAGTCACCACACCATGAAAGAAAGGAGGGATAAAAAAGACAGTGCAATTGTGCATGTTGTATGTACATTTGGCTGGCTTAGTAAAAGAGAATAACTTGATTAATATGGATGGAGTAAACAGTTTCAAAATTTTGTACATGAATATGTGTAGGAAGTGCACCTCTCTAAATGTGATATGTCATATGCATTACATATGAGAAGTAGGTAAGAAATGAATGAGCACTCACTGGTACTAGAATCCACATAAATACTCATGGAACAAATGCAGTATTTAACTGAATGTCCTGCATAAGGCAGTCCCCTAGAGTTACGAGGATGGGAAACTGTATTCACCAGCAATTTTACTGAATGGTTGTTTAGTGTCCTGTAGTTTGTACTGCAGCCAAGTGCCACATATAGACTGCATTGCTTGTTTTACTGTACATGCACATTCATGTATGTAATTTTGAAAGTCATCCTTAGGTTCGCGAATTGAAAATTGTTTTCTATCACACATTATACAAATACATGTTCCTAGTGAGATGTTTATATGCGAAGCTTCCACTAACCAGAATGAATATTGCCTCCCTAGTACTGTGGGAATTTAATGTAACAGTTTTTTCCTCAGGCATTTCAGTAGGTTAAGTCTATTTATTTTGTATTTGTTTAAGTAAAGTGCTTTTATTTCCCCCTCTACTCATCTTGTGAAAAGCGTATTGGACTTCATATTCCTCTTCATAATGGCGAGTGCTCTGTCAAGCAACTTCCCCTTTTCTCGAACATTGCACTCTGTGTTTAACTGAAAGGTTTGCTAGTACAGAGTAACAAGTTAAGAAGGACCACCCTACAGCATGACACCCTCATTTAATAGTATTAATGCAATGCAGTTTACCAGTATAAAGTGGATAGAGTAGATTTTGGCCACTAAAATAATGGTGACAGAACATTTGTACTGGATGTAACACATACAGACAATGTTAAAATCGTGATTAAAGTTATCCAGTCGAGGACTAGTACCAAGTAATTTTTCTTGTGCTAACAGTGGACTTGTTTGGGGGAATTACCTTTTGAATTTCAGCCAGTTTTCTGGATATCCTGTCTGTGATCTGTTGTTTTCTTAAGTGTCTCCAGCCAGATGTACCTCCATGTAGAGCAGCAGCATCTTTTAAATTCTTATCTGTTCACATTCATGAGAATCTTCATGTCTTAAGTGCCGTCTCTACCTTTGAATTAGTGTTGTTAAATAACCAAAGGCTCTGGTAATGGTAAGACCAGTTGACTGGCGTATTTCTGTTATACTCGCCAAAAACTGATGATGTAGAAGGTGTGAGTTCTTGCTTGTGGTGTTCCACATACACAGAGATCATCATGATTGTATGTACCTCCTGATTTTTATTCTAAGAAACAGCCAACACTTCTGGTGTGCAGAGTTTGTGTTTTCTGTCCTTGTTATATATATGCCTCATTTGTATTTATTTTCAAGAAGTTATTGTTCTAACTTATATGCTTTAGTGTTGAAGTTCTGTGTGCATTTGTTTTGGGAAGAAAATACACTTTTCACTTTTGGTGTTCCTCAAAAGAGGAAATGAAGAGTAGCATGAGGTGTTTTGTTCACAGTGTGAGTTTTAACTTGTATCCACGCTTGATCTTCTGTAGGTGCCAAGATAATACTGTGTTGTGGTAGACATTGGACTGATATGCAGCTGTTTCTCTATCATTGTCACATTCCACATCAAATTACATGTCTCAGTTTAGTAAAGAATGTTCTTTTTTTTTTAATTGTCACTGTAAATCAGTATAAACAGCTTCTCAAAACTGTACAGGGATTAACAAATGTTTCACACAGCATAACTACTGGAACTGTTCCAGGGGCATGAGACGCCAAAATGTCACTTTTTAAATTTTATTTCATTGATAATGAAGGGGATTTTAGAAGACTGCAGCATATAATTTTATATTCTGTCTTGAATTTATACTCCATATTTTTCCAACTTTCTGAAAGAATGTACTCATCATGTCTTAGATAATGTGTGTCAGAGGTGCTAGTTTCTAGCCCATGCCAATCTTGACAAGAGTGTCTTTTAAAGAAGTGCCAGGATGACATCAAACACTTTTAATCACCAGAGTGCCAACCTGCAACTTCTTTGGGCTCAGTTGCATAGACGTTTATTGTCTTTATAATTCGTTGGTAAGGTCTAACACAGGAGTCCAGAAGTTTTTAAAAAATCTGGGAGCCACACCGGTCCACATATTTTTAAAAAATAAGAGAGCTGCCTAAAAATTTTAGGAGCCAGAAACATAACATGAAGGAAGGGCCATACTGAGGACGTACAAATACGAGGCACCACTGAACAAAGTTCAGTAGCTTGGGCATACTGGTGCCCAGGATTTGTGTACCCCTGGTTTAATAGCACTAATGGGTAGATCTTCAAATTGAGGATGTAGTGTAAGCAGAGATATTCTTGTACTAATGAAATATAAAGGGCATTGACCAATGGGAATAAATGTAAAAGGTAGGTGATACGAAGTAACCAGTGATTCAGAGGCAAATGTTTTACTCAGGTAGTGCTAAGAACTTCATTTTGTGTTTCTATGAATTGATGAATTTTTATACGTTTGAGTTACTATTTTGTGAATTCAGTAACATGTATAAAAATAATCTCCAGGTTACACAATTTTAATGTGTAGATTATGATCATTTTTTTATATTGTTTGGTCCAGGCCACCCTGTAGAGACAGGTCATTTTTGCACTGTTTTGAGCAGTTACAAACGCTGAAAAGTACTGCCCACACACCATTGCAGACACCTTTCATTACAGCATGCTTGCAGGAAGCGTTTGTGACATGAGAACTTATTCACACATTATGACATATAACAACAATATTGTGCATGTCAGCATGGCAGAAATTTTTCAGAATTTAAAAGTTAATTCTAATTTACTGTAATACTTAAAATGGGTATACCATAATTTCAGTAACATATCACTGTTGAGTTTTAAGTTTTCCTTCTTGGAAGAATAATTTTTTACATCATTTTAAATTACGTGTATATGGTGTATGCTTAAGTCTTGGGATTAATACATATGCGGATGTTTTATTTATGAAAGAAGTTGGATTGTGTAGTGTACTAAAATGCAGCTAGTCATAATTTGTGTGTAACTGTGTTTTGAAATTTATGTCTAAAGGAGTGATTCCAGTAAGTACTTAAATTAATCAAGTTCTTGTTTTCGATTAATCATGGTTTTAAAATATCTGTTACATGTTTCAATCGGACATTATTGTTTCCAAATGTTTTAACTTGTCATGTAAGTGTGTCCTTGTATGCTCATTCTTTTAAATTTCATTGCGTATTTATGATGTGACTTTCTTGGATTCAACCCTTACTGTCCAGCTTTTATCTCCATTAGAGTGTTAAACCATGTTCAGCATTGGACTGTGCAGGGCTAGAGAATTGTGTCATTATTGTAATTGTTACCTGAACTTATGAGAGACTATGAATTGTACATGATTGCATGGACTTTTTGTGAATGCTCTGTTTTGTTGAATTATGTTATCAAAAGACCAAGTTGTTAGAATAGTCATGCAGCCTGACATTAATACAGTAAAACCCCAATTTTATGTTTTTGTGGGGACCATCTGTATGTTGTAAAATCTGGGAAACACTGTTCATATGGGCATTTGGGCAGAATTGTATAGAAGTGCATAAAATTGTGGAAAATGCACAACAGGTGAATGTAAATCGGGATTGTGTTGTAATTGTACAGACATCAAATTCGTGTTCCGGAGCAGTTTTTCAACCTTGCTTCAGTGACAGTCCCATTTTTACAACTCCTTAAACCTAGATCCCATGTATAATAAAAAAAGTATGCATTCTTCTAACAGCATGTTGGGATTATGTTAAGTTAGTGAAAGTGTGCACATATTAAAAAACTAAGAATAATGTTATTTAGCCAGATATTATGCCTTTATTTTGCTTATCATAACTGCACATGCAATAACACAGGAAATGGACAACTCACCTGGGAGGCCTACTTAACTCTTTAACACAGAATGTCTATATAATTATGACTGCTGTTATTCAGTCCTTATTTAAATTCTGGTCTGCTGCAGATCATACCTGGCATTGATTGCTGGTGCCAGAGGATTAACAGGAAAGTTTCACTCACTTTTTTGCCATAAATTTCAGATCCTCGAACACTGTTGAACAATTGCGTGTTTGAAATCATCTTCCAAACAGAGTCTAATTCTTTGTTTAATCATAATTTCATGGAAACTGCAAGAGCCTAGTTAGCATTCCTGAGTTGTTGGGAGAGCAGGATAATTTGCTAAAAAAATGTTCAACTGCGCTTAATAATTTGTGAGCTTTGAAACCAAAATTGTATTTCTAAAAAGTAAGAAAACTGATTTTATGGTCGTGTTAACGTATTATCTTGATAAATTCCTCTTGTATGCCTGTATTTTTGTAATTTAGACTTTTTATTTAAAATATTTATATGTTTTAATCTTGTAAACAAAATGTCAACACACAAACATCAGACAACATAGAGGTTGTAGCTTATAAGTATGATAAATTATTTTGGATTCTTTTTGTATGTACATGAAAGAGACTGCACCTTCCTGCTAAGCACATTCATGAAGAATGCTTAGTAAGACTTTAAAGTGGCATTCTTATACTAGGTGGTGGATGCGTTAATTATGACTGGCATGTCATGATGTCCTTCTAAACGTGTGTTGGTGTTGGCTGTAGTTATGTTGAAAATTATGAGTTAAGTGCACATCTTATATTCCACTGAACTTTATATATATATATATATATATTTTTATATATATATATATTTATTGGGCTCTGAATTACTGTATTAAAGATACAATTCTAAGACTTTGATTTTTTCCCCTCAAGTAACTTGTAATAATTGTTATCTCTCTCATTTGTAACCTGTCATTAGTTTGTAATTTTGTGTCACATCTCATTACCCTGAACCACATGATTTGTATAAAACTGATTGTACTCTATAAATGTAATGTATGTTTTCAGAATAGATGGTGCACCAGGTGCATTGTTTAGATGGGGAAGAATTGTTAAATCAATGATAACAGAAAGTGTTAATTGCAAGATGGTCCTAAAGCATATGGAATAGATTACATGGGCTGCCCAAAATATAACATACATCTATATATGAATAAAATTCTTGCACTTCTGAACATGATAATAAAGCATTTATTAGAAGTTCAGCACTTGCATCACATGCTGGATGTCTGTATTTTGTGCACACAGAACTAAATGCAATTGAATTAGTGTTTGGAATATCAGAGTTCTTATAATAAAACTTCACCCTGAATATAACTTTAAGAGTGTACCCCAAACTTCTGCTTCTTGTTTCTGTTTACTAATTTTTTCAACTTGTACTCCTGTGTCTGGCAGAAAATGTATGCAGTATACAGTGTAACCGAGTTTTATAAAATTTGCCATAATCATTTTGTGAGTGGTATGTAGTAATTAAATTAATTATTTTATTCCTGGAATTTGTTATTTGGGAAACAGTGTATTAGAATTCAATACCAAAGGCACGTTTTCACATGAATTTGCAACTGATTTTTGCAAATTGGACACAGAATTACATTTATACTCAAAATTTAAGTTGAATCAGAGAAATTTAATTTGATAAAAAGTCTGTACTGCCCTGTGTTCACAAGGACAGTGACTCACTTCACTTATGGTTCCAAACTGGAAGTGACTGAAATTTTCACTTACACCAAAACAAACTGGCATTTTCAGGAAGGAAAATTCTATCCTGCTTGGTAGCCAGGATCCTGAAATATAATAAATTGAACCTTATAATACCTGCAGCTGGATGTTTATAAAACATGGTGAAATTAAGGAATGTTGAATACAGATTAGGTTCCTTCAGATGTGTCTTTTCTATATCCAGTTTTCATCTGCTCCATTAGCATAATTTTTGGAGTGCTGAGTCAATTTAAACCAGGGGTCTCTAACCCAAATCCTGTATGGGTCAAATGAACAATTTTTAAAATTAAAGAGGGCTGCAGGAGCTGAGTTAATGTAATTCATACAGTGAAGAGGCTATGGGCTGGACTTTTCTTAGTTTGAATCCTGGCAGGGACAAGAATTTTTTTTGTCGTCCAAAATGTCCAGACTGTCTGTGGGGCCCAGAAACCCTCCTATTCAATGGATGCTGACACTCCTTTCCTCAGGAGTAAAGTGGCCAGGTTGTGAGGCTGATCACTCATCTCCATCTGGTGCTGAGGTTAAGAATGGGTGGACCTATACCTCTGCTCCCCTGATATTCTTTCATAGTTTGTACAGATACAGTTGTACCTTTTATTAAGTAAGGCAGCACATAATTTTAAGCAATAAGTAGGATTCATGTTATGTCTAAAATTGAACACCCCCTCACAATTATTTCACATTTGTGATGACAAACTGCAGTAGGTCACCATCCATGAACAGCAGACCTCTTTTAATGTGATGGCCTGTGATTAAAAATATTTTTAATCCCCCCCCCAAAAAAAAAAATATTTAGTGGTGTGCTGGGCCACATTCTGTGAGTAAAATGAGAGGAATTCTATAGCCACATAAAATGAACAAGCCAGCATGCTACAGTCTACAGGTTTGGGGTCCCTGATTGCAACAATTGTACGTGCTTGTTGCTTTCACTCTTACTGAAAACTCGTGTGGCATAAAGTGATGCCACTGCATAACTATGGTGCTTTCAGATTTGTGCTTTGTCTAAGCAAAAGTGCAAGCTGTTGACATTGGTGTGTTTATATGTTGGGTGTGTTGTATTCTTGATTGACATCTTGCTGTTGCACAAAGAAAATGTAAGAGGCAAGCTGCTGAATAGTGAACTCTTTTACCAACTAACTAGTATTCTTGTATGAATTACATTTCATGTAAAAAACAGTCAAAATAGTAGATTAAATTTGACTGATAGAAGAGAGACAAACATGTAATATGCTACCAAGAATGGTGCAACAACACAGACTGGAGTCATCTACTCCATTCTTTTCCTTTATAATGTAGGGATGATGGTTGTAGTGTATATCAGATTCTTCCTTTGGTATGGAATTTAGCATATCGAGTATTAGTTAAATTTTATGATGTATAAATTCAAAATGTTTGCTCATAAGGTCGTACACTTAGTGTCATTGTAGAGTTAAATTTGGTCTGAACCAGAAGCATTGTGTAACATTAATTCAGTGGGATACACGTGTATGATGATTATATTTAAATGTTGAATGTTACATTTTTGTTTCAGATTCTTTTCTGGTACATCCATGAGAAAATTTTTCATTAGCAAATTGTCATAAAGTTATGAAGTAAAATGTCCCTGATAACAATGGGATTTAATTGCCTTATGTATAATGATTTCAGTCTGATGCCCTGAGTGCTTTTTGAATTTTAGGTACTGGTTGATTCGTAAAATATCAGTTTAATATTTTATCTGCTTATCACGTGATTGCATGTTGTTTGATAGTGGGACGGTCATCTTTGATTTAGCCAAAATTTTGTATCTCAGAATTCTGACTGAATATAAGAAAAGACTTAATAAAGTGTTTCCTTTTATCAGATTTGGTATTGTAACAACTGTTATCCTGGTTACACCACTAAAAGGTTACAGATGAGACTATTAAGTCTCATGAGAAGTGGTTATCTCACCAGTTCAGTAATTATTAGAAGTGTGGGATTTGGATCAGATTGAGGCAGTTGGCAATCCTGGTATTGAAATGAATTGTGGCAATAAGTAGGAATGTCAATATAGCAATCTGACAGGCATTTTTACCAAAGATTCTTTTTAACTGAGTGTGTGGTATACAGTGAAACTTGGATTTTATATTTCTGAAGGTACCATTTAAATGAATTTAAAATCAAGGAAATTAAAATTTGTGTAGATGTTGAAATTAAATACATTCAACTAATTGTAAGATAACATCAAACTTTATGAGGTATTTCTTTGAAGTGTAGGTGCTGTGCAGTGCTCACAAAAATGCTGGATGTTCCTTTCTGACAAACTGACGTTTTTCATGAAGAGAGAAACATTCATTCCCACCGTATGTACACACCAACATATGCTGGCCTGGAATTTATGTTGCAGGTTCCCATGCTTCATATTTTATCACATCAAATATAACTGGCACTTGAGTTTTTCATTTCATGTATACAGAGTCAATTCTATGTTCTGTTTCCTGAAAGTGACAGTACTTGGATCCACTGAAACACTTGCATGTGTTGTTCATGTTTATTACCTGTTCTTTTGTTGCTTGCCTCTTTGGACATTTGCTTCTGAAACTCCATACTTACTTGTTATATTGCAATTATTCAATTTCTGAGTGTGGTTGCTCAGTATTATTTTCAAGTTGGCTTATAGTTGTGCCTGGTCCCATTTGGATTTTTTTTTTAACAGCACAGTGAATGAATTTACTATAACAGAAGCAGATGCTTTGTTCCCTCTTTCAGCTTTACTTGTGACTTTTCGGTATTGCACGCCTTGGTTTGGCTGGGCAGAGACCAATTTGGTCATTTTTATATGAGTTGTAGACAATCCATTGTATTTAAATGCCATATTTAGGGCTACTCTGGTAAATACAGCACTTAAAATTATAGTAACAGACCAGTTTATGCTCACTTTTAATGTGTACTGTGGAACTGAGTAGAAAGATTAAATGTATGTTGTAGAAAAATACATTTTTATTATGGACTTTTAGCAGGACTGATAAAAACATAAATAGAATCAAGGAAGATGGATTCAAGGAATGTGAAGTCCAAGTTACAGTGTATTTATTACTGTGCCAACATTTATTTGTGAAAGTATTGTATCACAGAGGCAAAATATGATGCAGACATGACATCGTACAGTGGGACCAAAAGGAGAAAGTATTCAGAAGAAATTATTAATGAAATCCTTAACCTATGTAATATTTATTCCTTGTTTCATCATGTGCAGTAGTATAACTCGTAATTTGCCAATGGTTTTTTAGACCATGCATTAGAATTTATAAGTGCCTCTAGGTATCTTACGGAATGTCAGCATTCATGTTAAAGCAACAGTAATTTTATGTTGTGCATTGACTTGTACAGGATAAGACAAGAATATTTTATTACAAAAGAGGAGTTTGTAATACAGCTTTGTTAATGCGTATAGATGCTACACTGTAAAGAATGTGTAAAATTTTTGTGAGGTCACTGGATGAGATCTTAAATTTTTGTCTTTAGGATTGTACAATATCGGTGATAGAGAAATGAGTATAAAGCATTGGTGGAATGACATTGATGGGAAATTTTTATCACTAGGATTGTACAGTATCAGTGATAGAGAAATGGGTATAGTGCATAAGTGGCATGATATTGACAGGGGAAAACTGCACTACTCAGAGAAAAACTAGTCTCAGTGTCACATTTTCCACTGCAAATCTCACATGGACTTGACCTAGTATCAGTAACAGGCCTCCACAGTGAGAAGATGGTGACTGCATGAGCCATGGCACTGCCTGGATCATATTACAGTGTGAACCATTCAGGTTATGAAATCATCAGTAATTGGACGACTGGTATAATCTGATTTTTCGCACACCCTGGTGGTACATAGCTCAAAAGGCTTAATAAGGGTAAGAATTCTGAATGTGTTGTCAATGAGTTAAACCAGGAGTATTAAGATGACGGCATCAGAAATGTACATGTAAAAACATGGTTAGAAGGAAGTTTGGTGTTTACCAGAAACTGTCTTTTCTGTTGGGATTCTGGTTAATTTCCAAATATGGCACTATAGCCATGGCCACAGCAAATGAAATGTGAGGTAAAATGCAATGTTGCCAAACATGTGAACTTGGCAGCAAGGTTCTGGCTTCGCTGCCCAGTAAATAGCAGCATCATTCACCCTCATTGCCTGATTTACTGCTTCCATTGCAGATAGCTTATGAAAGTGCCCGCTATTATATAATATGATTACAAGTGTTTGAATAAATGTATTGTTATTTGGTATATTGTTTCTTTATGTTCTGTTCATTAGTGTTTCATTGTGTGTTAGTTTGTGGACTGTCTGTTTGGTTACGTAGATCTGTCAACAGTAGGCAGCTAGCTTAATCTTCAGTTGCTGTAGTAGTAACTACAGAAAACCAAGCAGATATGAACCTTGAGCTGTTGTGTTGCTGTTGGTTAAGTGTACAGTTACACAACTTTTGAATCACACCAGCATTAGCCACTGGATGTGCCATTGCATGGACAAAAACTGATGGAAAGAATGTGATAGAAAAGAGTGCTGTCCTGTTGGATGTGACACTGTTCAGTTTAGTAGGTAGATACAAATGTTGGGGAGGAAGATCATGCTTCCATCTTTGGGGTCAGAAACATTAGTACCATCTGCCAGACGGTGTCGCATTATATCCCAGAGGACAGTGATCTCCACAGTCAGTCAGTACTGTGAAAACCTTAAGTCACACACATTGTTGAGATGTTGGCTAGTCTTTGTAGCACACCCGCACAAAAAATATGCATTCTGGGGCTATAAATCTTGAAAAGTTCTGGTGAATGTAAAACAGGTTTCAAAATATATGATTGTAGTAATTTGATTGATGGGAGCACAATTTTTCCACTTGAAGTGCAAGTGTGCATAACAGTTCTTACCTGCTATGAATTTATTTTTCATATCTGCAATGATATAAATTTCTAACAGACAGTTAACATTGAAACAGGAGTTTAATTGCTTTTAGATTTCGGAACACTGACCGTGAAATCGGAAATATTAGTTTACCAAATTTTAAAGTTTCACTAATGTGAGGAGTCTAGTACTAGTCTATGGCTACATTACCTGTATTGTTGCTTTATTTGTACTGTATTCTTCAGTAAAGGGTTTGAAATTAGCTACACTTTACTGGAAATGATGGTATTGTCTACTAGGTTGTATGTTGTGAGAATATATACCAAGTAGACTTCATATATCATTTTATTGTCCATTTATATAAAAAATACGATATGTGAAAAACATGATACCCTGTTATTGTTGGTGGATTTACAAGCTGTGTTGTATGACCCATTGGATATAACACTGCTGGGTGATATATTACTCTTACTGAGTAGCTGTATTTAGCGAAATCTTACTTTATTTTGTAAGAGAAGTGAAAATATTGTCCTTGTCCATCTGTTTTCTTTGCCAAAGAAAGGAAAATAAATGATGTGTGGATGGTTTTCATCTGTATGTGATGTTTTATGCTCAATAAAGATCTGACCACATATTATCCTGCTGACATTATTCTTGCTGCGTTCCTTTGATATAGTTAGGTGTGTCATATTTGTAGACTCAGCTTTGATCTTTCTGCAGGTTGATATGTTGATGTGTCTGTCAAGCTCCACAGTGTGCTATCATAGTGGTGTTATTTTACATTACACATTAGTTGCATCGACAGCAATTAATTACACACTAATTTATTTTATAAAATATGCCTGAGATGGAAGATATGTCGCATGCATGTTTTCAGCCAAATGCAACATTTCATTTTCTCTTTAATGACACTACCCATATTGCTGAAGAGACGTGAAGGGAATGGAGAAGAAAGAGACTATGGTTGTAAACTCTAAACTGAACTTTGCAAAACATCAGTGCATTTGTACTAATCAATTGCACATTCTTAAATACACATGAATACTAAAGATGTAACTCTTAAATGTTTTGGTACAAGTGTACCATCTTCAGGGAGCACAATATTCCAGTTTTAAAACCAATTGCCAGTGATAAGGTATTATTTACAAGGATCCAGAGTTTGTAGTAGGTTGTGTTGTTATCAGTCATGTACAAGAGGTACAACATACAGTGGTTCGCAAAACTGAAAAGTGACCATTAGCTTTGTCATGACTGCCATCTGTCCATCTATCTGCATGGAACAACTCGGCTCCCACTCGACTGATTTTCAAGAAATTTTATGTTTGAATATTTTTCGAAAATATGTCAAAATTCAAGTTTCATTAAAATCTGACAAGAATGGCAGGTACTTTACATGGAGACATATGTATATTTATGATAATATCTCGAATTCTTCTCAGCGTGAGATATGTTTCAGAAAAACGTAGAGAAAATCAAAATACACATTTTGTGTTTAATAACTTATTTATTGGAAATTGTTATGATTATGAGATAATGTGAAAGAAATATTGTAGAGCTGGACAGGCCACTGATGACAATATGGCACGTGCACATTACATGCGGGATACCTAAGGCTACAGACGCCCACCCAGAATAAGTAATACTGCTTTTCCACTGCAACAGTGGTTGCATGAACACACCTCATTCTTATATGGAAATTGCCTGTCTTGGTAAAATCTTGTGGTTAAGGTGTGATTCTCCTGTCTGGTACATAACACAGGGACCTGATCTATTTTGGACTGAGAGAGACCTGAACTTATAATGCCACAAACTAAAAGTGTCCACTACCAACCACAAAAATAATTTTAATTTGTATAAATCTTACTATATAAGAAATGTTTTAATCATATCTTAACCATAACATTTTAAAAACTACAAGTTGTACCTTTTGAATGTAATTAACATTATTTCTCTCCAAACAGCTGTGTAAAGTAAAGTGATCCTGTTACAGCCCCGGTGTGGCCCAGGGAGTTGGTAGAGGTATAGCTCTACTCTTACATGAAGGGGGTGAGAGGTCAGCAGCATGCCCCGGTTGCACTTTACCCCCAGGAAAGACCCAGTACTCATTTTGCAGGAGGCTGGTTGGGCCCCAGGTCAAACTGCTGTGTATTAATTATATATAGATCCCAATCAGGAAACTTCTCATATTTTTTAAATACTTTTTAATCTGTTCTTAACAAAATATATTTTAACACTTTGAAAATAATCATCTGTGGAGATATAGTTATTAGTTATTTAAGATGATGATAATAATAATAAATAGATACTAAATTCTTTTCTAGCTACATTCAATCTAATTAGTATAATTGATTATCCTTCAATAATTAATAATATTTCAATGACAACCATTGATAAATTTTTATAAATATGAAAATGAAAACTTTACAATAAATCCACTATCAAATTGGCTATCGAACCATGATGCCCAAATTCTGGTATTAAGCATAAAAATTCAAAATCCATCTACTTTTTCTGTAATCAGAATAAGCAAATAAATTTACTATATCTGAATTTAAGTTACGTCTTAGTTACAATTCTTGTGACAATCCTCTTCTCTGATGATAATGTGAACACAATATTCAGTGACTTTCTCAATACCTATCTAAGAATATTTTACTACAGTTTTCCTCTTAAAAATACATCTAAAATTTAAAAAATAAAACCTGGATAACAGCCGAAATTAAAAAATAATGCATTCATAAGAGAGAATTATACACATTAAGTAGAAATACCAAAAACCCCAAATTAGAGAGTCATTATAGGAAATATTGTGAAATTCTATCAGAAGTTATAAAGACAGCAAAACAACATTGTAATAAATTTATTGCAAACTCCAATAGCATAGCAAGAACCATCTGGGATATCATCAGAACAATAACTAACAATAGCAAAAGTAAACATGCAATAGCATTAATGCACATTGATGGTTAACTACGCAGCAATGATCAAATTATCACCATTACTTTCAATTATTATTTTATATCATTTCAGAAAAAGTCTCTGCCAGTAACTCGCCACAAATAAATAAAACCCCAAACGTATCTGACTCCATAAGCTACATTTATGAGATATTTAAACAACCACTCCCTCACATAAAACTGACACCCATAACTACCAAAAAAATGAAATATATAATTCAATCACTGCAGTGGAAAAATTCCCAAGGATATGCTGAAATTCCATAAAAAATCTTAAAAATAAGTATGACCATATAGTATCCCTTCTAACCTATATGTGTAATAAAGTATTACCTTCAGGTATATATATCCTATGCATCTAAAATGGTCTCAGTTACATCCCATTTTTAAAAAGGTGACAAGTCTGAAATGCCAAATTACAGGCCAATATCTCTACTCACAACATTTCCAAAATGTTCAAGTCATTTACAATAGAATGCAATTCCATATACACAGTAATAATAGCCTTGCACAGAAACAATATGGTTTCAGAACCAATTCCTCAACTGAGTTAGCTGCCTACAACTTAGCAATTAATACTTTAACAGCTTATGGTAATAAACTGTTAGATGGAGGACTATTCTGTGATTTTACAAAAGCATTTGACTGTGTGAAACATGATATATTACTTACAAAATTGGAGTTATGATATATTACTTACAAAATTGGAGTATTTTGGTATTAATTGTAAGGCAGGTGATGTGATAAATTCCTATTTAAATGACAGATAACAAAGATTAATAATAAAAAATGAATACTCCAAAAGTAGTTCTAATTTGGACAAAGTTAAGCGGGGTGTACCACAACGTTCAATACTTTTTTTCTATTATAAATTAACGATTAAACGTACATAATAAATAATATATCTAATCCAACATTGTTCGCTGACAACACTAGTATTATATCTCTGAGTTCACTGATTATGCCACAGAATTTATAACAACATTTGATAAAATAAACTTATGATTTGCAATCAATTCATTATTAAATCTTGATAATACTAATTTTGTGCACTTCACAGCAAAATCAAATACAAAAATTAATATAAAGATAAATTTTGAAGATACTCAAATTAATAATATTTGTAACGTAATATTTCTTGGATTAAACATAGATAACACCCTACTGTGGAAGGAAAAAATCGAACACTTAGCCTCTAAGTTAAGCTCTGCGGATTATTCTATAAGTTCCCTTGAGTCAACTATGTCTCAAAAATGTTTAAGAAAAATTTATTTTTCTTATGTGCACTCCACCATATCATAAGGAATAATTTTCTGGGGCAATTCACCCTATAGCAACTCTACTTTTAAGATACAAAAAAGAATAATAAGAATTGTTATGAATGCTGGGCATAGAGACTCTTGATGTTCACTGTTTAAAAAGTTAAATATTCTTCCACTTTACTCCAAATACATATTTTCATTATCAACATTTGAAGTTAAGAACAGAGATGCTTTCAAATCAAATTCTGCAAAACACACTATTGTATCAGACAAGGCTTTGAATTACATCCTCCAACAACAAATTTGACAAAAGAACAAAAATGAGCATATTATTCTCCAATTAAAATTATCAAAAATTTACCACTAGACATTAAGCAATTATTTCATGATACAAACAAATTTAATTTGACCTTGAAAAGTTTCTTATAGCAGGATCATTTTACTCCTGTAATGACTACTTTGAACAGAATTAAATGAGCTATCTGGGTACTTATTAAAAGTGTCACTGCAATGTGATTTCTTTAAATATATATATACATATATTGAACGGTTACGGAGATAATGGCCAGAGAAGTTTGAAACTTTGACAGCTGTTTCACACTTATTGATTACCAAATACATATTAAAACTGGCAGGAATATGTGGTTTCTATAATATTAATATCTGTACTTAACATGTAATTAACGTGTGAGTGACATAAAGCCATTAAATTGAACTACATAAAAACTCGCATTAACGACGTGGTCGTTCTTAGGGCTCCATGCACTTTACATGGAGCTTCCAACTCCCGGACAAGCATCTAACAATCACGCAGGCACGATTAACACTGCATTCCACCCTCAAGGTCATCAACGCTGTCGCGCGACGCATCAGCTGTGCAGGTTGCAATATTTAGAACCGCAAGAAGCCCCACCATTATCTCCGTAACCGTTCAACTTTGGGTTTGGGTGTTTTGGGTTATATCGGTATACCTTTTGTATTGTATTGTATTTATTGTGCGTTCGTCAGATCCATACAAGGCTGGATATTGAACTTGTCAAGTATTACATAGTTACAGTTACAGAATAGGAAATAAAATTAGAAAATAAGAAACACAATTACAAAATAAGATGTATAAGTATAAGTAAGAAATACAATTACAAAGTAAGACATATAAGTATAAAATAAGAATTACAATTACAGAGTAAGAAGTAACATTACAAAAAGAACTATAATTACGAAGTAAGAGATTCAATTACAAAATAAAATACAATTACATATAGGCAGCATGTAGGTTGATATCGTTTATTCATTCATTCACTTTATTTTCCGTAT
>Ga0131853_10001838_pt1 | contig 37934 bp, 25 predicted proteins | sample TergutLab28metaG_FD_92764 | JGI IMG/M metagenome (GOLD analysis project Ga0131853, IMG submission 92764) | Labiotermes labralis P1 segment gut microbial communities from Petit-Saut dam, French Guiana - Lab288 P1 (version 2) (version 2) | ecosystem: Host-associated > Arthropoda: Insects >... | reverse complement strand
GAACATCAGCGCACTAAAAAAGAAGGAATTTTATGCTTTAGTGGTTTCATGCTTAAACACAGCCTGCAAATAACAATAACTCTGTAGTTATAACTTTTCTAGAAAGCTCTAGCAAATAAGTAATCAACATGTAAACACTATGGGATCCCAAAGTGGACAAAGCATCTGGTAATGAAATTGTAGGGGCCTGAAGATGACTAACATCTAGTCGAAACATGTAGCCTTACTCTAGAATGAATAGATTGTGCTGACGTACGTTTGTGTAATACTTATTGATTTTCAAACACATCGTGATGTCTTCATTCAGAATATGGTGTGATATGTTCAACAATATATGTATCTTGTTGAGAATTGCATTTGAAGAAAGCAAGCTTATGACTGAACATTGGTGATTGAGTGGTAAAAACTTCTCCCTTGTATTCAAGAGGTCCTGGGTTAAAGTATAGCCTGAAGACAGGTTGTCATGACTGATTACTTTTATGGTTTTCCTCATTTCCTCCAGGTAAATTCCACAGTAGTACCTTCAGTCAGTCCACAGTGGTTCAGTCCATCTCTTTCATCATTCAGTAATCATCCTGTAATTCAGCATTGTATAATCTGAGCCAGGAGCACACCCAAAATTTTCACTGGGGGCACTGACTGATGCTACATATAGTTTATGTTTGATTTTAAGAACTATCTTTAAAGATTGTGCCATGAATACAACTGTAACATACCACAGTTTGCAACTACATTTATATACATATAAATATAATTGCATGTTCTGTGACTCAGTCACCCAATTTAAATCACAAGCCCTCGATCTTTGCGTTTTAAACTTCATCTTTTATTTTATTTTTCAAAATTCCAGTGCATCAGTCATCAGCTGATTTTGGCTGCAGGGAAAATTGCATAGAACATTAAAGATATATAAATGTGTTGTACACACTGAGTGGCAAAACCAGACCCATTGTCTGTAGGAAGAGGTATCAGTGCTCCCGGTCATTCGTATAAGACTTGGATCCATAATGTCAAACTGTCAGTTGTTGTCCCAATAAACTTGAGCTAGGAAAATTCTGACATTTGCTAGCACAGAGTGTAGGTGCTGCACCACACACTTTGAAGACTAAACACAAATTTATGTTGGTATGGAATTTGCTTGGATGTTGGGCAACACCATTTTCAGTAGCTATTGTAATACCAGATAACTGTTGGGGGGTTTTAGTTGAAACAGCGTGGCTAGGTACTTGGTTGACTCTGGATTCATTCCTGCAAGTTCTGGTACTGATCCCCATTTATTAGTCTGTTGTTCATGACTAACTGAAGAAGTTATAATTTGAAATAGAAAACATGAAAATAAAGAATTTTCTGTTATCAGATTACAACTTTTTAATTCTGCAGAAACAAACACAGTTAACCACACACAAAGCAGTTCATTCCTTAAATTGCAGCTTGTCCACAGAATGAGGTGTTAGCTCATGGCCAGGATCACTTGCATAAGACAAACCACATGTTACCTGGCTGTCCAGTCATGTCCCGTCCACATCAAAAATTGTTTTCAGTAAAACTCTGTTGTTGGATATCACAACAACCGCTGAAAGGTGTTCAACATTCAAGCACATGCCATGTCAACATAAATTCTGTAGTATGTTGACATTCACCATTTGTAGTTTCTACAATATCATTCCCTCATCTGTTTAGCCTTCAAAATGCTTGTGTTTTCTGTAATATCACACACATTCAGATCCAGAGAATCCTAGACCAAGTCTGAACATTTTCAGAGATGAGAAAATTCTCTTGCCCCTTCCCAGAAGCAACCCAGATTCCTGAGTCATCCAGCCCACAACCTAGACGCTACATTGATTAAGCTATCCCGTCTGTTTGTATAGGATCCTAAACTTAGGATATAAAATTTCTGTGCAACTTTCTGGCCACAGAGTATTTGCTGTGATGTCATTTCAGACTTTAATTCAGCATTGTAACAGTACTGTCCTGATACTTCACTTTACCTATATGTTTTATTTTTAAACTCTAGAACATTGAAGAAGCAAAAAAAGTGGAACATGCTTCAGGATTGGAGGATGGAGAGACATTGATGATACTGGAAGCACCACCTAATATATCATTTGCTTCTGTTCCTATTCCCCCTTCATCCGCAAGACCAAAGCCTGCTGGACGACGGTATACTAAAGAGGATCTTCAGGTAGGCTGTTTGAACACAAAGGATCCTTGATTTTGTTCCAGTTGAATTCACTTAAATGGAGGAAGCAAAACCTGATTTCCACTTCTTTGAGATATCGATGCTGTTGCACTTACTTTAAGGTGAAAATAAAGAAGTTTCATAGCACACTAGTAGATTTGTTTGCAGCCATATGCCATACCCAACGTCATATTTATTGTTATGCTCATAAAATTGAGAGAAAAATTGCACATTCTGTGTGTATATATTTTTCATTCTAGACACAGTTGACCTTAAACACATAAAGACTGCAGTTTCTTATCATCTTGTATGCCATATTTCCTAGTGCTGATAATTGTGAGGCTAAGACTTAGTTTACAGGTTTTTTGTTATAGACGGATCTGCAGCTGCAGGCAGAAAATTGTGTGTCTGTGTATGAACATATGTTGATATTTGTAGTCCTTAAACATTTTTTCATTACTTCAAAGAGATAGATTGGCATAGCACATAAATTTTTATGGTCTTATAAAAAACCTTGTTTATTCAGGGTGCTTGGGGAATTAAGAAGCATAAACTTCAAATTAATTAAATTCTCCATGACTTTATTTGCTGGGCATAGGAGTTGATACTTGTGGTCAAAATTATGTGGGACTCAATCACTAAATACCATTTCTAAAATTTTGGGGTATGAATTTTTAAAAACACTTATTTCTCTAAATTCAAAGGAATGCAACTTGCATATTAATGAAAAGGTGTCAAAACATAAAGCCATTATTTATTATTATACACTCGTTTTTCGTAAGTTTAAATATCTGTATGCCTTGCATGTTAATTCAGATTTTAATCACATTTCAAATCCTAACTTTGCAGTATGCCTTGGAACTGATACATCAGGGCCAGTTGGGAATCAAACCGGCAGCTAGAGCATTTAACATACCTGCAGCAACTCTGCATCATGCAGCACGTCGGAGAAAGATATCAAGTCCAATGCAGCAAGGAGGAAATCATGTTGTATCAAGTCGCAGTAAACTAACACCGAGCATCAGTGGGCATCAGATGTGAAGCTTTCTAAGACCAGCAGTAAAGTTTATATGCCTTTGAGGACACAATAAATATCCCCACAATTGTAACAGGAAAACTGTGTCAGAAAGTACTGAATCTACACTGTTACCTTCATTTTAAATGTCTGAAAGATATATTTATTGTGTCTGAATATGTCATGATGTGACTGTTATGTACTGCACTCTACTGTTCACTTTTTTTTGGTGCTCTGTCTTGTATGTTGCATTTACGTACATTGTTTTTGTTCCCCTTGTGTGTGTTTTTAAACATCATAAAGTGATATCATTACCATGTCTCAATGACTTATGCCAGAGAGTAGAGGAAAGGCTAGTTTCAAAGAGACTTGTACAAGAGAATAAATAAAAGGCTAGTTTTATGAAAATCCTGTCAGGCAATCTGCTGCATCAAAGCTAAGTTTTTGAGACGAAGTATTTGGCACGTGGGGAATGACCATTTACATATTTTTCATTGCACTGCCTTTTCCTGTTTGATGTGGTGAGCAACAGGAGGGCATATTCAAATCAAGCAGCCTGTTGCATAACCTGCAGAATGATCCCCTACCTATCCACTGCTATCCATTCATTGTTATTGAAGCTGACTGTCCATGACACCATTGTAACTTGTGAACTTGTGCAGATTTAATGCTTAGTTATGTTGGTCTTCTCACCTCTGTCTTCAGAATGGATATTTATAGTCTTAACTAGGTCTGTGCCCTTTGATGCTGTTCCATACATGGCTTAGTTTGAAGCCATTTTCCTCTTCATGTCGTGTGGGTGTAGGCTTACTTCTGTTGCCTCCTTAACAAGTCAGTTCATGTATCATTATGTTTTGCTTAGTATCTTTATATCCTAACATGATACAATGGCTTAATTTAGTGTTGTATTGCATTACTGCACATCTCTCCAGTTGATATGTGAGCATGTAGTTTTCATTATCACTAGATGGTGCATGTATCAGTATTTTGCGATTCGTTGAATAAATGTACGTTCACAGCAATTTTTCTTTTATACCATTTCTGTATGAAGTATTTACACAGAGTAAGATGGTAGAAGGAACTGGTGCAGAAAGTGTAGGATGAGAAAACAATGTAAAATGTTAAAGTGAAAATAATACAACCTGAAATCTAGAAGCAATGGCATACACAGACAGATGAATTCTGCAAAAACTAGAGAAAAGAGGTCTGTTGTACTCTGAAGGAAAGCAGCAGAATAATTTGGTTTAGATTGGGAATTCAGAAATTGACAGCAAATGGGGGGGGGGGTTGAAAAAGCAGGATGCCCATTATGTGGGGAGGTAGTGCATGAAATACATTTTGGTGAGAAGAACTTCTGAACAATAAGTGGCAAGGAAATTGCATACAAGAAATTAATTCATTTTATTTAGTCTGCAGAGTTATGATGTTTAGGTAAGTTTTTATACAACATAAAATGTAAGTGGGAAAACCAAAAAGGGAAAACAGTACACAGGGCAGAGGAGAAGAAAGAATGATTATTGTAACCATGGCTGGAGTGTGTGTGTGTGTGTGTATATATATATATTGCATGGGATTTACAGCACACACCTAAATATAAGGGTGGTGTACAGCAGAAAGCTGGTGTTAGCAGTCACAACTTGGAGTAATATGTATGTACTTGGAACTCAATCACTGCCACCACCATCGCTACAGCAGCAACAATGACGACAACATTTGTTCACTAATGATTACATCATTTGTGAGCAAACAGCCAAGGCATCTATGTATAGCATGGACTGAACAAACATCAAAGGCATTGATGAATAGTGTAGACTGATTACATGAAAGCATTCGACAGCCTACTTCACACCTGGATAGTTACTGTCAGGGAGATGTACTTAATATAAACAAACCTTAGCTATACCAGTCCTAGTTTACAGCTTTGGAATAATCAAATGGTTAAGAAAAGAAATTGAGAAGATAGACTGAAAAACAAGAAAGCTTCTACCTATTGCAGGTATCCACAACCTGAAGGCAGATGTTAATAGACACCACATCAAAAATGGAATGGTGGACACATTAATCAAACTGGAGTCTGCATATAATGCTGCTACTGTTGGTCTCGGCAAGTACATTAAGCAAGGCAAATATCGACTTACCAGATTTGTGCAAGAATATTGATGGTGGGAAAAACAAATGCTCTCTACAAAACGAAGCTAATCTAATAAAGCAAAAATATGACACAAGAAACTTTTGCCCAAACTATCATGAATAAACTTAAGTCCAGCACTGAAAATGAGAAGATAGAAGAAGTTCAAAAGAAACCAATACATGGACAATTCTACCAGGACCTTGGAAGACCACCAGTAGATAAAGAAAAATCCCTGGTGTGGTTATGTATCTCAGGCCTAAAAGGAGAAACTGAGATTTTGATAATAGTGACCCAACATCAAGCACTCAATATGTGTTATCATCAGAGGAACACCATGTAGCAACCAGTTGATAGCAAATTCAGAATGTGCTATAAGGCAGAACACACAGAACATACTGTTGCAGGATGCACAACACTTGCACCATCTGAGTACACTAATAGACCCAATAAGATGGCTGGTTACATCCACTGGATGATAGGTAAACATAGGGGTTACAGGTTACTGATAGGTACTGTGAACATATACCTGCCAGGGTCATAAATATCAATGGTTCCACTATTATGTAGGATGTACCGGTTATCACAGATTGAACAATACTAGCGAACTGACCTGATATAGCACTGCATGATAAAAAAACAGAAGACTTGCCTACTGATTGATATAGCCACATGACATGATTCAAACATTAACACAAAAGAAACTGTAAAACTAAGCAACTACAAAGACCTGGGGATCAAGATCAGCAGGATGTGGAAAGTTAGGACAAAAAATGTGCCAGTAATAACTGTAGCATAAAGAACAATTAAGAAAGGGTTAGATCAGAACTTTAAGTTGCTCCCAAGTCACCCACTGACCAGAGAGCTCAAGAATATCACACTAATGAGCTCTGCACACATCATTTGTAAAGTGCTGGGGTAAATCACTTGTAGAGATGTGGACTTAGCAGAAGACTTCCACCTAATAAATAATAGGTGAGAAAAAATTTAAAATAATCAGAATAATAATAATTATTGTGTTACTTGCATGAAATGCAATTCCCTTAGCACCAGTCCCTTTTGCCACATTCATACAAACTGTGTAATTATATAATACAAGTAAGAGGATGAAACTGAAAACAGCATTCCTCTGTCTTTAGTAAGCATCTCATCACCATGGACAAAATCAATGTCATACCTTCACATTTACTGCCATCTCAGGACCCTTCAGACAGGACAGTTGCTTCAGCAGTTTGCCATAACCACCATGACAACACAATCAAAAAGTTGGTGAGTTTGAAGATCAAGTCTTCTACAATGTTATACCACATGGAGTGGTAAGTAGTTACTGACATTTCAAATGAATGTAATGCCACCTATGAAATGTCTGTAACTCTTTGCCACTGGATGTTGCATAACATCCCAGAAGACGTGAATCGTCAGCGACCCCACTGTGAGAACCTGAAATCTTGCACCGAAGAGTTAAACTTTAACAAGAAAATCAGTGAAGCTAGGTAGTTTGCCCAATCTGTGGCATTCTTCATGACTCAGGAACATATAATACATGGTATCACAAGAAAAAACAGTAGTAAAACACGCCCTAAAGGTATGTTAACCATTATCAGCTGAATGGGTCGTCCACATCCCATTCCATGTGACTTCATAGACAAAAGGGAAAACACTACCCCATGCTGGTGCAGACATGGTCATTTAAAAACAAAAATAACTGGCCATCAGCAGCTGCATGAGGATTTAAAGGCTGGACAATAAAGGTTAAAACTGACAATGTATGAATGTTATTGTGAAATACAGCAATAGGTAAAGCACTGTAAACTGTACAATTACTGCTACAAATAACTGGGAGCAAAGGTATGCTAGCAGTGCAGCTGCTGCACATGAAGGTGTTAATTCCACATTGATGTGGGTGACAGCTTGAGAAGGATTAGTGCATTTATTCGCTATGAAAGCTTCAGGTCTTACAGAAAGTCTGAGTTAACAATTTGTACATTAATAACATAAGAAACTACTCTGAGGTAATTACTCTTGCTTTTTCTATCTTCCAACTCACAGACTGGGTGCTAGTAGCTCATTCTTTGAAATTCTTGAGACACAAATACCTTTCTTTTCTCTGGGACATCAAATTCAAACACAGAACAAGGTAAAAAACTACAGTGACTATAACCACTGATTAAAATTATATAACACTTACAGAGGCTATACACATCTGATCAAGATAAGGTGGGATGATTATGAGAGATGATGAGAGAAGTGCTGGTAGCTAAGTGTCAATAACCAGTATGTGGATCTTTGGTTACAGCATGCCTCACATTGTGGAAGGGGTGTGTTCATGAAAATATTTCTGTTTTATACAATTCTGTAATGCATATCCTACTGTAATATAATTCCCTTATTATAAGTTGAGTTCCTACAGAAAATTTGTTCCATCCACAGTTGTAATAAAAACACACTTTTTACACATTACAAATAATAATTCTGATATATATATATATCAGTAACATATGCAAGCTGAATTTCTTAAAAGAAATTTTGTTTTGGCAAGATCTGTTGTTTTGCATTTTGTGTTTAAAATAAATGTTTAATATTTATCACAGTTTTCTATGAGGGTAAATTTATCGTAAATTTCATGAAGTTTTCATGTCATATTTAATAAAATTCCATAAATAAAACATCTGTAACATGGGGGTACACTGTACCTTTAAATGAATAAGACATTGTGCTGTGTTGTTGGAAATGTTAACTTGAAAAGAAAAGAGAGTTCTGGTTTCAAGAAAAATCAAGCATAGTAGATCTCACAGCCATGGATGAACCTACATTTCTTGAAGTAACTATCCAAATAATATAAATGATGATCGATTTTCTCACAAAGAACAGCAGAAACTACAAAAGCATTTTGTGCAGATATCCAGACACATCTAAGAAACTTTACACAGATAAGGGTAATAAAGTTTAAACATCTCAGGAACTTCACTGCATAAGACACTACTGGTGCATTATAGACACACATTTTCCAACCTTCCATGTAATATACTAGTTCTATATTGTAATGTCCATAAACAGAGTATTTTCCATAAATCAATAATTTCATAACACAATGATGCATTACTATAAAAGGTACATCCAATGTAAATGGAATTGTTGTTAGATGTGAAGCAAAGGATATGCCTTGATATGACAATTCTAAACGTGGATACTCATATATGTATACATTTTTGCAAATACATTTACTTGTTTAAAGGCAAGATAGGGGGTGTTGGGCCACTTGGAAATGTTACTTCCAAATTCCTGAACATCAATAAATGTGATTCATATCTACTGCTTTCATTGTTATTATAACTATATACTTCAACTGTGTGTGTTTTGTCCACATTTGGTTAGTGGAAGTGTGTATCCAAGTTCTGTCTAATTTTAGTGCATATTCAAGGGGCAATACTGTGAACAACCATCACGTTATCATATATCCAACTACCAATATGCAGTTAGCTTATTTTTTCCAGTAGCTGATGCAGACAGTTGTCTGATTCTATGACATGAACAGTCAAAGGGCAGTGAAATCTTGTACAGATTTGTCCAATACAACTTGAGTTTTTATATTGATAAATGGCATTCAGTGACAATGTCAGAGTACTACATTATTTTGTTATACTCTGTAAGAAACTTGTGAATTTCAGTGTGAGAGGCACATAAAAAGGCATCCATGCAAAATGTAATACAGTAAAAATAAATGCAAAACTTCGAATTAAATCACAGATTCAATTATAAGGCAACACCTGAGAAGTATGTAGACAGCTGGATGAGATCTATGTTTCGCTGGCTGGTAACTTCATTTTTCTTGTGTACAAAAGTTTGTGCATGAAAAGCATGACTTTACAGGTGTGACATTTTGCACACACAAAAGATCTACCAAAATGTATATGCACACAATTAAACACCTAAAACTATGTAAAATATATATATATATATATATATATATATATATAGTACAAACATGTGAAATGGCAGTTTTTTATTTTAGAGTTCTCATCACTTAAGATGAAGGAAACTTGGTGATTTCCCAAAGCTGCAATGTTCTGTGTTCTACCCATCACCGGCTAATGAATCAGACAGTGTTTTATAGTGTACATTGCCCAACAGATTCAAGACTGGGCAGTATCCCCTCAACAACACAGGCAACAGTACAAGACTGAACAATCAGACGGCACTTGGCCTGCAATTATTTGCTACACATTGAGAAACACGAACACTAGTATTTTGTTTCACAGTTATTCTACTACTGGGTTTTCTGTAGCTACTTACCTGGTAGATGGCAAGAAATCATTCAAAATAAATTATCAAAACAATATAAACTTAACACATTCTTATCTAGCTGGATTATTTTCAGACTGTCATTAGGCATCATTGTAGTCCAGTTGTTTAAAGTAATTAATATTACTATATACACAACTTAATAATAGGTTGTTTAACAGCACATACTTCTCCACATTAGTCTTCAGACACATCCAATTTCTTATCCATGTGTAGTAAATGTATACGACTGTTAACATGGCACCATACAAACAACTCTAAATTTCACAGATGGCAATGATATGGAAAAATCCACCTATTATCCAAATATGGTACTGATGTTCTTCTAAACCTTCTGACAGTACTTATCACCAGATCCTATGTTGACTGATGTACGCACTTTTTTGTTTGAAAGAGAATTCCCTCATTCTGCTTATGTTACTAATACAAATTTATACGTCTAATAGCAACTTCTATAGATTTTATACATAAATTTCATTTGTTAATCAGCATTATTACTAATCATCTAGAAGGAATCTTCCGAGACTTTATCTATTTAATAATTACTTCCTCTAATAATATTTCAATCACATATTTGTATGCATTAATCTAAAGAACAAGATCTAATTTTCCAAAAACACAAATATGTGTTGGCACAAAATGAAACTACTATCTTGTATAAGTTGTACAGCCTAGATGACTGCATGATGGTTGAAACATGTAGCTCTCTTGTGTTAATATATACCTAATATAAACATGGCAGATGGATTGTCTAGTAACTATGAGTTGGCTACTAATAATTGTAAAATAAGTGATGTAAATCAGCCATTTAGGTACAATTCTTGTTTTAAGTACAAATGTGAATTGGAAGAATTAACTGAAGAATTGATAACAATGAAGAAAATAATCCAGCTGCTCCAAGAAGATTTAAACCCCTATAAGGGTCTTACGTCAGCAGCAACATCCAACGATAGAAGTAATTCACATGTGAGTAGCAACCCAATTATCAACTGGGAGGTAGTCACTGACAAATCTAGAAAATCTAATAGAACAACAGCAGAACAACTGCCTATACCAGTAATACCAATTACAAAGCGCTTTAATGCACTCCATAATCTCCAAAATGACCTGGAATTACCAAGTAACATAGAGAACCATCACATTAAGAATCATCACATCAAGAAAAATATATTCCTGAAACACAATAAAGCCATAAGCTCTCCAATAAGAAGGAAAATGAAAATTTTGTTGATTGGTGATAGTCATAGGCATGGTTGTGCCAGTGAACTTAAGAAGTACTTAGGTCCCAAATATGAAGTTACAGGAACAATAATGCCAGGATCGAGATTACAGAATATTACGAAATTAGCAAAGAATGAAACAGCCGAGTTTTCAAATACAGATACTATAATAATTTGGGGAGGCTCTAATGATATTACGAGAAACGAAACAATGAAGGGTCTCAAGTACCTGAATGATTTTGTAAATCAAAGAAAGAACACAAAGGTTATGATAGTAACAGGCCCACATAGACATGATTTATTCATTACATCATTATTAACAATGAGGTGCAGAGATTTAACAGGAAATTACATAAAATCATGAAAAATAAGGATGATGTGAGAATATTAAATCTTGAAACCATCAGAGAAGACTTCACACAACATGGGCTCCACCTTAAGATCAAAGTTGTAAAATTGATGTTTCAAAAACTATCTCAGCTATTTGAAGCCAAGAAGAAACAACCTACCATCTTGAAATGGAGAACTACCCACAATAATTCTAGCTGCATCAACAGTATCCCCAAAGTTATAAGTGAAGATCATGTGGTCATTGATAACAAAGGAAGAAACGAAGATGAAATGGGTTCTTATAACCAAGGAATTCGAACATCTAGTAAACCAAAGAGGCTTCCTAACACAAGAAGTAATGATTTTTTATGGGTATAAAGCCTGATAAGGATGTATATGAGTGTTTTATTCTTATGGCTACAAAGCAACAGGGATGTAATAATGGTAGGAACTTTGAATATAACAATAACACTACTTTCACATAAATTTATGATAATGACAATAATAACCAACAAATAAATAAGGACTCAAGAATTGTGAAACAGAATATTGATACATTTAGTATAAACCAGGATCTACCATGAAATGCCAATCCTCCTAACAGGAATAATAATGCTGATTTAATAGTATTTCATCAAAATATTAGGGGATTATATACCAAAATTGATGAGTTGTTATAGATTTGGACAACCGATTTTCCTCATATATTATGTTTCACAGAACACCATCTACGTGACCATGAAATAAATAGTACATGTATTAAATATTATAACCTTGGGGCTAAATATTGTAGAAAAAGCCATAAATATGGTGGAGTAAGCATATTTGTTCATGAAACTTTATTGTTTTCAACTGTTGAGTTGAATGAATTTTGCAAAGATCAAGACTTGGATATTTGTGCTGTGAAATTAAACATTTCTTCTTTTGTATTATGTAACTTATGTGTTCACAGGCCTCCTACCAGAAATTTTTCATATTTTTTAATTATTCTCAACCAATTATACAAAAATTCCATAAATATAATTATCTGTGGAGATATATAGGATAGTCAACATAGATATGAATACAATATATAATGTCATGATGTGTATGCTATAGCAAGCATCTGTCGTAGCACAAAAATAGAACAATCCAACACAAGTCATCACACATTAATAATATAAATAATTTGCCAGCATAATTACTATACTACACATGAGAAAGTAAAACTACATAACAGTTCATTGGAGGAAAAAAACATAGGTAATTTAAGGATAGATTATGAATTAAAGTTGTTGGGAATAAAATTATTTATATTTAAAATTTGTATAATATTTATATAAAGTTACATAAAAGTACCAAGATCACTCCTAGAAATCCAATCAAAATATTCATCAAGTATAAAATGAATCCATCAAAAGAAACCTTTTTAGAGCTAATTAAAATTTTTTATATTCCAAGTTTGATAGTTTGGGGTAAATGATTGAAAATTTTAATTGCAGAGTAATAAACTCCTTTTGTATATTTGGTCAGTTTTATTGTTGGCGGATAGAAGTCCAACCTATGTCGAGTGTTGATAGAGTGAACTTCAGAGTTAGATATAAACTCGTCTATATTCTTGACTACAAACAATAATACTGATAATTTGTACTGAGAATGTAGTGGGAGAATGTTTAATTTTTTAAACAATTCACGACATGATACTCTGTTATCAACATACGTGATAACTCTTATTGCTCTTTTCTGTAATTTGAAAATATTTTCACTGTGGGGCAAGTTACCCTAGAAAATTATACCGTAGGCTATGATGGAATGCACATAAGAAAAATAAATTGTACTTAAGTTCTTTATAGAAATAACAGATTTCAGACATCTAATTACATAACATGCTGCATTTAATTTAGAACTTAGCTGGTCGATATGTGTTTTCCAGGATAGTGTGCTACCCAAAGTGAGGCCCAAAAAGTTTGTACAACTAGTAATATTGATAGGGTTATCTTTATAACTAATATGTGCAATGTCTTCACATTTAGATTTTGGCATAAATTGGATATAGTGAGTTTTATTAAAGTTTAGTATTAATGAATTGGTTTAAAACCGGTTGCTTATTTTTTCAATTACTATATTAATTTGATCTTTAATATCTGTAAGGTCAGAGTGAGTAAAGATTATGTTGGTATCATCCACAAATATGGTTGGTATAGATATATCATTTATTATGCCCAGTAAATCATTAATGTAGAGTAAAAAATATAATGGTCTGAGAACTGAGCCTTGTGGGACTCCTTGTTTTACTTTCCCCCATTCAGAGAACCAATTTTTAGAATATTTGTTCTTTATTAATACTCTTTGATATCTGTCATTCAAGTGTGATTTTATCAAATTATTAGCTCTACCTGTGATACAATAGAATTCTAATTTTGGTAGTAAAATATTACAATTTACATAGTCAAATGCTTTGGTCAGATCACAGAAAATACCACCAACCCACATTTTATTGTATAGTGCTTTTAAGATATTGTTAATTAGGTTATATGAAGCTATTTCAGTAGAGGAATTATTCCTAAAACCATACTGTTCCTTAGCTAATATAGTACTGTTTTTAATATGATAATGCAATCTCTTATAAATAACTTTTTCGAAGACTTTTGAAAAAGATGTAAGTAATGAAACTGGTCTATAGTTTGACATTTCTGTTTTACTGCCTTTCTTAAATATTGAATTTATTTGAGAATATTTTAATTGTATAGGAAATATGCCAGTGGACAACGACTTATTACATACATATATATATATATATATATATATATGTGTGTGTGTGTGTGTGTGTGTGTGTGAAAGGAGATATGATAACGGGTAAGCGTATTTTTTAAATTTTGTTGGTGTCTCATCATAACCATGAGAACTTTTCCAGTTAAGGGATTTAATTATTTCACTAATTTCTTTGGTAGATACTGGTGTTAATTTTATATCTGGAGACGATCTAGTAAATACTTGATAAAGGTAATTAAGAGCACAATTCGTAGTCACTGAATTATTTACAGACATGTTGTCAATAGCATTTGTGAAGTAGGTATTAAAAATGTTAGCTATGTTTGATAGTCTTTGAATGTTTTCCCATCAATATTTAGTGGAGGTCCATCATCATTAACCCTTTTTTGTCACCGTTTTAACAATGTTCCATATAGACTTAGCTTTGTTCTTAGAATTTATAATGAGCTTATTACAATATTGTTTTTTAGCAGTCATCATAACTTCAGACAAAATTCTACAATATGTTTTATAATGGTTTTTTTAACTTAGAATCATTGGTACTTCTGCAAAGCAAATATAAATCTATTTTGTGTTGACTAGATATTTTAATTCCAGTCGTTATCCAAGGTTTATTATTTTCAGTGTGATATGATTTTTTACGAGGAAACCTGTGGTAAAATATTCTGAAATAGGCGTTGAGAAAACTATTAAATACTGAATGTACATTATCCTCAGTAAAAATTTCATCCCAGGACTCATAGCTTAGGTTTAGTTTAAATTCTGACATAGTAAATTCATTTATTAGTCTTTTCGTATAATGGTGGGCTTTCAAATTTTCGATTTTTATATCATGTAATATCAGAATCTGTACGTCATGGTCTGATAACCCATTGGGCAATGGATTAATTGTAAAATTGATATTTTTGAATTTATCAATTAAAGTGTTATCGATTTCAGTAGATGAGCAAGTATTAATTCTTGTTGGAAAATCAACATTACTACACAATCATATGATGCTAATAGGGAATCCAATTGAAATTTGTTATTGGTGTTGGCAAGATAGTTTGTGTTTATCTAAATGGGGTTTATCCCAAAAGATCCATGGAATGTAAAATATAAATAAAATAAATAAAATAAAAACTATAATTAAGTTGTGTACAGAATAATGTTAATTACTTTAAACAATTGGACTCTAAACATAACAGGATGAACACATCAAAATTCACTGCCATCATGCACTTCAACACTTATGTAATAGTGATCATACTTAGACTTGAACATTCATATTAGAAGTTTCTGACTGCTGGTATTTAACAGAGGAAAAATACGTCAAAAATTTTTTCACAGCATCATAAAAACTTCTGCTTATGTGACTGCTCATCAATGAACAGAATCTATAAAAGCAATGCTCAGTGCGTTTCTAATATACCTACAGTAGGGTGAAAATGCTTCAACATGCAGATACTGTATACACAGTTTAAAAAAATGTACATTTAGAAATCATTTGGATGTTCGTTTCAGAATAAATAATGGCAGTGGTGAGTAGGTTAATATTCTGTCTCCGTTTAAAACATATTACAACCTACCTTCTAGAAGAGTTGTACAAATGACTCTCCTCACTTCGGTTGTGGTGTAGCAGTTCTTGCCACATCATGTGAAGAAGAATGCGACGGAAATGGTACAGCAATAGCTGAAGTGGGAGGCAGACTGGAAGCTGATGCAAGAGTTGTGTCCAGCTTCCGAGCCTCATGTTCCAACAGCAAAGCATCTAGTGATGGATCCTGTGATACAGTGCGCAGAGAATCCCCTAGAGCTTGCCTCAGTTGCTGCATCTCTCTCCCAGTTCGTGAACTTCTCAACACGTACAGTTGTCTGCGTTTCACCTCTTGATTCAGTTGCTCTCTCAGCAGTTGTATCTATAACACAGTAGATTAAAACCTTTGTCATCCTGAAATTTTGGACACTATCCAGCTAAAAGGCTCACAAATTTTCAGAAGCTGCATCACCTCCTTCTTCAGGTGGAATGGTGAAAGGGGAGATCATATCCTGAACATACCTTCATAAGTCCCTAAAAGTAGCTAATTAGCCAGTCTCAACCCCAGTCCAGAGATTGAAAGTAACTGTTTCTAATGCAGCCATCAGAGGAGGTTCTCACCTTCCCAGTTCCACTTGAAAACAGAGGCAGATTTAGCCTCCGAAATGGTGTGGTTTTGTTAGCCACAGAAGATGGACAATTTCCAAAATTTCAGTCACAGCAATGACCATATATCATCATCAGAATCCTTCAAAGCTCAATTAAGACAAAACTTTGTTTAGAGTTAAGAGTATTTGATGCTGTATGATCCCAGTAACTGAAACAACACTGTTAAATAATCTAAGAACGAATTTCCAGAAAAAGACGATAGGCAGTGGTCTTATAACTAACACATCTGTCCATCTCCCAGTGAGGGTGATTGAAGGACTGTAGTTGCCACTATGACTTCAAACATGACAATTACTATTGCAATGCAAATGCCTGGCTGATCTTTGAATATGATATGTCATTGTGTAATTATTTTAGTATTTTACTAGAACCCCTTGCAGCTGAACCTTCTTTCAGCATGGCACAAAGAGAAGAGATTTGCAACCCCCCTTTCATGCTCTACATGTGACAAGAAGTATGTTTATGCAATCTTCCCACCACATACAAAAAATGGGCACATAACTGATCATGTATGTTCATCTTCTTTCCAAAACTATTGAGAGGGTTGTGATGAAATTTATTGTTTATGACTCCACACTAAAATTTTAAGTAATATCATTCCCATAACTGCTGCTTTACATGCAACATCACTTTCCTCATAAGTGGCTCATAATATAAAATATTAGAACATTCAAATACACATATAAACCACTTTGAATTCCTTTATGTATGCTGTTCATGCACAGAATATGTAAACAAACCAAAGAGTCATGTTGGTCTTTACCATCTGGTGAATGAACTGGGCTGGTAACACTGATTGTTGTGAGCCTGCTATTATCAGATCTGGTCAATGCTTAAAACCTTGTTTCCTGTTCCATGTAACTCAGTCTGTTACATGACTGGATGACTGTTTCAACATTTTCAGACTCACACCTTGCAGTGTTACAGACTTTTACAAAAGAGTCTAGAAATTCTTGCATTTCCTGCATTACCAGGCTTGGCAAAGGAATATTACCTGATTTTCTAATCGCAGAACCTGTTGTCGGTGGGACTGCTCCCTTGCTTCTAGAAGCCTCTCTGCCTGCAGCTGGGCTGCTCTCAGCCTCTCTATCTCAGCAGTGCGGTCTGGTTTCATATCTGATGAAAGCTGTGAGCGTAACCTGGTGATTTCTGCCTCTTTATCCACTAACTGAGCCTCTAAGCGATGCACTTGCCTACGAAGTTCTCTATTTTCTTGCTCTGTGCTATCAGAACTGGACTCCTTTTCTGGTCTTTCATAGCTTTTGCTGCGGCCAACCGTCTTGGAATAGGTTCTTTCCAAGTTGCGTTTCTCTGCTTCCAGCTGGCGAATCTAAAAATATTTGTTCATATTCTCAATTACTTACATGCCACTCATATTGAACTGAACAAGACATGTTAAACAATAAAAACCTTACCGTTTGCCCGGACGTCTATTATTTGCATTAAGTAAAAGCAAGCAACTCAATGTTCAAAACTATGGGCTTCAACTTCACAGCTTGGGAATGGAGAGCATTAAACTCTCAGGAATTCTAAGATTTATACAGGTCAACTACTATTAACAGGGTGATCAAAGAAATGGGGTTATGATGGACTAGACATGTAGCATCCATGAAGCCAACACATGCACACGTTATGAATGTGTTCCTTGCCAGTTCACACTTCTCACTCCATTTGATGTTAACATCTAAATGAATAAATACACTGAGTTGCTCAGAAGTAGCAATACAGACTTGTTTACAATGGACTTTATGTTAATTCTTTATTTTATTCATGCCTTTTTAGTCACTGCCAGGAGCTTGTACTGTATGACATCACATGAGATGATTAGCAAAACACCAATTGTATGGTTGTGTACTGAGTAGCTGCAGCATAATTTGAAGTACTAATTGGCACTGAATTGTGAGGATGTGGACTGAAGTAGCTGTAGCATAATTTGAAGTACTAATTGGCACTGAATTGTGAGGATGTGGACTGAAGTAGCTGTAGCATAATTTGAAGTACTAATTGGCACTGAATTGTGAGGATGTGGACTGAAGTAGATGCAGTACAATCGGAAGTACTAATCAGCACTGAATTGTGAGGATGTGGACTAAGGTAGCTGTAGCATAATTTGAAGTACTAATCAGCACTGAATTGTGAGGATGTGGACTAAGGTAGCTGTAGCATAATTTGAAGTACTGATCAGCACTGAATTGTGAGGATGTGGACTGAAGTAGCTGTAGCATAATTTGAAGTATTATCCCAGCAGTGAATTAGGAACTGAGGAAACTATGAGTATTCAAACCTGGGACGTCCTGAATGTGATGAAGTGTTATCCAATACACATGACGTTCATTGGCAGATGGTGTTACAAATAAAATTACAGTAGTATGAGCATGACTTCTGGATAGACAACTACATGACTTCTTACAGAAAGCAAGATGTCAGATAAACAATTACAGGGAAGAACAAGTGAGGGACACTACATGAAGGGAATCAAGAAGGCTTTGTCACAAGTTGCATCTAGTGGAAATGTCAACTGATGATGAAAAAGCCTTCCTCTAAAATGCCTCATTGGCACAGTTCACTGACATGGACTGGGTTAAGGATTAACAAACCAAATAAAATATACAGAAGAATCCCCAAAATATTGCTAACCTCTTTTGGTTTTTAGAATGCCTAATCACATACTCTTCAAACAGAAGGAAGGGGTACATGAAAATATTAAGGGATATACTGAAGGCACTGAGCTACTGGTGAATGGAAGGGCTTTCATTACTAAGAGCTAACATTGGCACAAACTATGTATCTACCTTGTCTGACAAAGATTCCACTTTTCCTCGGAGCTCCATGCGTTCTCGCTGTGATGCGTGTAACTGTTGCATCAGTTCCTCATCCTTGCTGCCTGCACTCTCTGGTGGCCAGCTGGCTAGTCTTAGTTGAGATTCAAGACCAGAACGCTGAACCTCACTATTCGCTATCTCCGTCTGTAGCCGCTGGGTCTGATCTGTCAGCTGCTGGTTGATACGGCGCAGCTCTGCCAGTGTTTGCTGTGAAGCTTCCAGACGCTCCACAACCACCCTGCGCTCGTTCTCACTGTTTGTGAGTGATTTCTGAAGCTGCAGACAAAAGTAAAATGCAGTGGGAGGCACAGAATGACATTCTGTTCTGCTAACTAAATGTGCACTAGCTGATCGGTTACTTCAGTACTGCATCGACTACTAGGATATGATGAATAATTGATAAATTTATTTCTGGGTTCTCAGATTAAGGTTCTGTATTGTCCCTATGAAGATTACTCTTGCTTGGTAGAGAGTAGCACAGACTCTGGTAGAAATTAACCAACATTTCAGTGGAAACTTCTGCCTCAGTCTTCAGGGTAAAAGGAGACAGCAGGTTTGTCTAAAATAATGGTAAATATAAAACAGACTACAAAATATCATGTACTAGAAGACAGCATTCATCATATTCATACATTATTTAAGAGTGCTGGATGAACAAATGAAGTAATTCACTGCTGACTCAGATCAGGGGTCATTATAATCAGTGAGTTGGAAAGGATGGGTAATGATGCAGTCTTCACTCCCTCCTGCGAAGTCATTATATGCAGTGAGTTGGAAAGGATGGGTAATGAAGCAGACTTGACTCCTTCTGAGTAAAAAACCCAAAATCTGACAGAGACATTGAGGAGAACCCAGTGCAGATAATTGGCTTCTAGCCAGAATTTTAAACATGTTCTTCCCAAATGCAAGGGAGATACATTGCTACATGTGCTGTATCAGAGCACAATACTGGTTACAAAGAGGAGTAAAAAAAAGGAAATCAAGAACAATGCAAGTAGAGAAGACAGGGTGAAAATGTGAAAAATACTGTCCTTCAGTTTTACTGTATAGCATACATGAAAATCCAAACCACCAGAATGAGAAAAACACAAACTTGTGAAGAGATATGGTAAGCTATAGGAACATCATTATTGATACAGCACTATATAGTGCAAATACATACCAACTGAATATGCTTTTCCATGAAATCAAAATAAACCACTGCATGCAGACAACTTACAAATAGCTCTCAGTGGCATTTGGTAACGAGTTCCATACTGAAAGCTGTCAGATAGCTTCACTATAATGCAGATACTGCAGCCAGAACACTTGCTTCATAGTTGAATGGTCCTGGGGTCAATTTTGAGCCCAATGACCAATTATCTTGTCTGAGGATTTTCATTACATGCAATCAATATAATAAATGCTGGGACAGGACAGAATCTGAATATAGGTCAAAAACATTTTCTTTCATGTCCTTTTCAATTAACTTTGAAGAACCACCAGTGAAGCCAAAAGAATGTCACTACATAAACTAAAAGTCTCTCGCGCGCACGCACACACACGCACGCGCGTGCACACACACACACACACACATATATATATATATATATATATATATATATATACCATGGTTCCATAAATGTGCCACAAACAATAGAATCTGGAAAACAAATAAACACACAATATATACAGAATTTTTACAATGTAAAACCTACAAACATTTTATAAAATCTTTACACATAAAAAATTCATCTACAGAGTAAAAGGAGTGTGTATTGAAGTAATTTCTTCCTGCTCCCTTAAATGTTGTCCTTTGTCCCAATAAACATGTTAAAATTTTTCACTGCATCACAAAACTATAGCTAACCTGTTTCAGCTTCTCACTACTTGACTGTGAGGTTGAACTGGTGTCCAGCAAAGTGCGCTGCAGACTTTGAATTTCAGCCCTCATTTCTGCCTCCCCAATGTTTGCTCGCTCCAGTGCTAAATTCAGTTGGTCAATAGTTGACTTCAGTGATGAACAGCGCTCTTCAAGACTTGCAAGATTCCTCCCCTGTACCTCACACTTATCTTGCAACTTCTGTATGGCAAAAGTCCTTAAGTAAGTACTAATTACATCTGTGGCACAAGATATTCCCTGAAACATTAACTCTAAAGATAAAGCATAAATCATACTATTTAAAGACCCAATGCGTACCATGCAGTAAATACTTTTTAACTGTTTATAAACACCGATCACTTAATGTTATATAGGTCAAAAGTTGCTGTTTGTTCTGAAATAAATACAAAACACATAAATACATTGTGGGCAGAATTTACAATTTTTGAATGTTAACCTGGATGGTGCATCACACAGCCAGTAGGCTTAAGAGGTTAATAGTCATTCAGCACTTCAAAGCAATTTTGTGCTTTTAAGGAACAGAACAGGATATCACCATGCTTATCATAGCCATATCCTGTTCCACTTGAGTCTAGGGTATACTATCATGCCTTCCAAGATTTATTGTATTGTGATCTCCCCAACTGGATTTAAATCTCTCAAGTGGTAACTTCATTTAACTTTATGAGCTAAACTTCTGTATGCATTTATAATGCTGCATGTCCCCACTCATCCAGTCATCCTTTTTCTTCTTCTTCTTGGACATTTTGACCCATATGGATGAGGCATTATATCATATCCCAGAAAAGTGAATAATTATCCTTTAGAAGAGTACAAATTCCCTGAGATCCAATTTAATAATATCCTAATATGTCCCTATGACTCTCAAGCAGTGTCTTCTTATGAGGTTTCCAATCAAAACGGTGTAAATTCTTTCGCACAAATATGCTTGCATACAGTAAACTTTAAGTAAAACCTGTCATTAGGTGATATTCTCATTTTCTCTACAAGACCAAGTGTCATAATCATACAAATATACTTGTTGGAGACTCAGGCAAATAAAAGAAAGCTAATTTTTCACAGCCAGTGCAAGATACTGTCACACCTCATTTACAGTAAGTTGTGACATGTGCACTTTCCTTGGGGAGACTCGCCATCATGGAATGTGTAAGGTGTCAGTCATTGCATTTATGGCTAGTCCTGGCCAAACACAAAAATCACAAAGAACATCAAGACTTTTGACTATGCTACAGCAAGAATGTGCTGTTCCTCTCATTTGAACCTAATGCAGCATATAAAATACAACTTCTATATACTGCTGTACAGGGCCAATATGTTTTTAAAGTGAATAGTGCCTCCGATGGAATTGAAAACCTGGAATTTAGTAGGCCATACACCACAGGTTGAGAAAGCAACTTGCATTTTCCAAAAGTCACATTGGTCGCACATTGAATCAGTATGATGTTGCCTAGCTGTTGGATCTGCATACCTGAGAATGGAAACACCTCAAATGTAGTTCAGTGGACTTGGGTTTGAGGAGTTTGGCCTTATAACCCTAATACTTTCTCTCATATGATTAGGCCTCAATTTCTAACACTGCTTGCCCATAGCTTGATTGTACTCCAGTTTCTGTCACTGATCACCCATATGCAGTTTGTACACCACCTTCTCTCACCCAACACAGAATCTGAACTCCCTCAGTTATATACGGATGAAACTTCACTTTGCGGTATTTCACTGCATTTGACCGCTGATTCGATTACACACACAGTGATCAGTTCAACAATAAAGCCATTCACGCCTCCCCTAAATCCAACCCCTCATCTTTACCTCAGGGTTACGTGGATTCATATTCAAGTTTACTCTGGGTCATGTGGGAGGCGGTAACAGGTGTGGAGGGGATACCCTGTTGAGAGTTACTATGACACCCGCTGGCTAATGGGGCCCTGGTCTACCCCAGTCAAGGTGAAAGGCATCATGCTGAAGGCTGCATGGCACTGCGGCAGTGATAGCTGTATCGTAAACGATCCCCTTGTGGAACCAGGCCACACCCCATTGTATGTAGGCCTTCTGTCCACATGGGGCTCCATGGATGGTGACTGTATGTTATCCCCACTTTCATGGGAGGGCTCCTTAAATGGAGACTCTGACTGATATAAATGAATAAATAAATCATTAGCTCTGGAGACGGAGCATCTCTCTCCATAGGGACCCTGTTGGGTAACATGGTTAGGGGCTCATTTACTGGGGACTTTGAGGGATAGGTTAATTATTAGGGGATGTGTAGAAGAAAGCTCTGGAAATGGGTGTCTAACTTTGTAGGGGCCCTGTTGGGGAACCTGGGGGGGGGGTCCATTTACTGGGAATTTTGAGAGACAGTTGAAGGACGGCTCCAGAAACGGAGCATCTCTCTCTGCGGGAGCTCAGTTAAGGAAACTTGGAGGGGGGACTCCTTTGCTGGGGATATGGAAGGATATGGGGAGGAGGGCTAAGGGGATGAGCATCTCTCTCGCTGGAGGCACTGCTGGGGAGCCTGGAGGAGGACTTGTTTGCCAGGGACTTATGTGTTGAAGAAGGCTCTGGAGACGGGCATCTCTCTCCACAGGGGCCCTGCTGGGAATCATGGGGGGGGTCCATTTACCGGGAACTTTGAGAGATAGTTGGAAGGTTCTGGAAATGGAGCATCTCTCTCTATGGGAGCTCTGTGAGGGGAACCAGGAGGGGGGCTGGGGATGCTGAAGGTTATGTAGAGGAAGTCTCTAGAGATGGGCATTTCTCTCCATAGGGGGCCCACATACCAGGGTCTTTGAGAGATGGATGAAGGAGGGCTCTGGAAATGGAGCGTCTCTCTATGGGGGAGCATTGTGAGGGGAACCTGGGGGGGACTCCAGACTCCTTTACTGGGGACCCTGAAGGTTATGTAGAGGAAGGTTCTGGAAACAGGCATCTCTCCCCAGAGGGGCCCCATTGGAGAACCTGGAAGGGGGCTCATTTACCAGGGATTTTAAGAGATGGATGAAGGAGGGCTCTGGAAATGGAGTATCTCTCCCTGTGGGAGCTCTGTGAGAAGAACCTGGGGTTCCTTTACTGGGGCCCTGAAGGTTACGAGAGAAATGCTCTGGAGGCAGGTATCTCTCCCCATAGGAGCCCCGATGGGGAACCTGGAAGGCACCTCATTTACCAAGGACTTTGCAAGGTGAATGAAGGAGGACACTGGAAATGAAGCATCTCTCTCTGTGGGAGCTCTATGAGAGTAACCTGGAGGAGGGCTCCTTTACTGGGGACCCTGCAGGATATGCTAAGTAAGGTTCTGGAAATAGGTGTATGTTTCCATAAGGGCCCCATTTTAGGGAACATGGAGGGGGTTTGTTTTCGAGGACTTTTGAGAGATATATGGAGGGATCTGGAAAAGGATCATCTTTTATTAATTTAATATGGGCTCCTTTTTGGACCCAGATTATGTTAGGAGTCTGAATCTGGGGGCAATCTGGAAATTCTGTGAAGGACCAGGGCTCCCATGACTTGGTATTAAGGTATGGGGCACAAAAGGCCTGTTTTAAGGCCTAGGTGCATTGGGAACAAAAGGGCTCAAACCCATTACTATTCTATTCTAAGGCCATTCACCAGTTACATTTAACAGTCCAACTGCTACGCAAAGTGTTAATAGTGGACAGAAAAGGTGCCAATGAGCAGAAATGCTAACTAGTAAGCCAGCACAGAAGTAACTAAGAGGCACATTTGACAAAAAAATCCAGAAAACAGTGAATAAGTCAGCCACAAAAACTTAAGAAGAGCTTGTCTCATGTTTGTTCTGCTGTGAAAACACAGAGTAATTGTATGTCAAGGTACTACTGCCAGGTTCATGAAGATCCCTACCCTGAATTACTCAAGAGGACTGGACACAATGCCCACTGTATTAACTTAGTTCTCCTTGTGTGATGAGTGTTTTCATCACAGATTTTCAGTCACTTTGTAATCATTCTGCCTGCAACAGAAATTCACTTTACTGGGGTACCCTCAGTAAAATGACAGAAGTGATTTATTGTATTCTTATTAAGTTACTTGTTCGTAGGAGTTAAAGCATGATTCAGCAACTTGTGCATTAAAGCAACAACAGATCAGTATACTATATCCAATAAGAATATTGGTACTTAGCATATTACTGTCTTAAATTGAGGTTTTACACTTTACCTGGTCATCCACTACACTTAGCATGTTTCCAGAAACAGGACAAGAATACAGCAGATTTTTAACTGTACAGTAGCATGTATTTCCAGAATATAATATGCTCTTAATTCCAGTGTGCAAATCATTTCATTTTGTACTGCAGCTTTCGTCTTATTATCAATCATTGTGGCCATGCAACAATTCAGGAAGCTAATTGTTGGCCCCTCACCACTGAGACCCAGGTTCAATCCAAGGTTAGTCCATGTCAAATTTGTCATGGAAAAAGTGGTAATGGTACAGGTTTTACTCTCAGTACTTCCATTTTCCCCTGTCAGTATCCTACCACTGAAGTTCCATACTCATACATTCATCCATCCACCACCACCAACATTGTACAGTCAAAGTAACTTGCAACATCATTAAATAACACAAATGTTAGCAATTCTTATATATGAAACTGACTTGATGTGTGAAATGCTGCATACCTGGATATGGGAGTCCTTCTCCTGCAGAATCATCTGCAGACGCTGCAGATCCCCTTCTAAGGACAGCCTCTGCACTTCTAGCTTTGTGGCCCGAGATTCATTGCGGCCCAGTTCCTCTTGCAGACTACGTTTCTCAGCCTCTACTCTGGACAAAGCTTGCCGCATTTTATCAAGCTTGTCCTAGGGACATGATAATGTTACATAATTCTGATTTTCTAACATATCTTACCAAGAATTCCAGTGAAGCCATAATACCATTACAACAATGTAAACTGCTCATATTTAGGAAAAGCCATTATTAAAATGATGACAGGTCCTAATAAAAAACATTATTGCTAGTGTTAATGTTAGAGTGATATTTATGACAAATTATTAACGATAAATGAAAAGTCACTTATGACACACACAAAATTTCAACCATACAGAAAATTAAATGGCAACAGGGTTACAAACTTCACAAATTACACAGGTTATAAGCATTTTGGGAACATAAAGTTTCATACAGAATGTGCGTAAGAACAACTTTTCCACTCCATACACTTCTAATTCTACATATTATGATGATGATGGTGGTGGTGACAACGATGACCATGATCACCTTGTTATTGTTGTTGTCATTGTTGGTGCTGTTGTTTTTAGTGTTGTGAAGAACTTACTACTTGAATACAGATTCTGTACACACTAAATTTGTCAGATATAACCAGAATATTTTGTGTCATAACTTTGTTTGTAATTGATAACTTATGAGGGACATTTTATACACAATACACTGATATATTTATGACCTAACTCTATACAAAATTTCACATTCCTAGCTCCAGTGATTCATTAGATACTAACATCAAACGGAACAGCAAGCAACATTTTTGCATAACTGCCTTGTTACCCTACCATATGACCCTAATAGAGTTCCATATACTATCACAGATCTATTCCTGTTTAAAATTCACAGTCTCAGAGTGATGCTAATATTGGGCCCCGCTTCACGGGTTTACATGTCTATTATGTTATTACTGACTGTATGAAATTAAATAGGATGGCAATGGGATGGCCTGAAGGACACAATATTTTTCAAAAACTAATTCAAAAGTTGAAATGCAACACATACACCGAAACACAGAGACATCATGGTACTCTCAATCACTTACTTTTTGCATTCTTTCCTTCCCAAAAAGGAAAAAAACACATAGGGATTTGAGATCACCAAGTTGTGTGTGTAGCTACATTCCAAACTGAACTGGTTCACTGATTTTCATGCAACTTGATACATCATGCTGCTGCATGACACAAGGAGACTGCAATTTTTAATTCACATAACCAGTGATAACAAAATTGCAGGCATGTGAACTTTTAAGGAAACAGAAACAGAAGCCCCAATAACTTTTAGATCCTGAAATGAACTATGGTAACAGACCTTAAAAAAAATATGGAATCTTTGGTACAACAATATTTCTGTATAATGTAAAATAACAAGATACTAGCAGTGTAAATGTTTTCCTTAGCTTTTGGTTTCATGGTAATAATTAATAACCAAGTGAAATTTGGTATGGAGAAATGGTGATGAATCACATGCACAGCTATATATCAAATAAGAACTACTGTTTGTAAGACAACAATTACAAATATGGTGACAATGTGAAACATTGTGTGCACTTTGCTAAGTTGCATAAGTTCTTAATAAAAACAATATAAATATGTACGGTAAACACATTAAAAATCTGTGTGACACAGTGCAGTGTAGGGTAATGTATCACATTTCATTCAAATCTGTTACATGGTGTCGGACAATTACGAGCTCCACATTAAGCACCATAGACACTCAAGATTAAACAATGAAGAGCCCTTCCTACCTCATACTGGCCTTTCTCTTCAGCCCCACTGCTAATTCCAAGCTCCAAAGCCATTACTTTCTCTCTCACCTGCTGGACCTCTTCAGTTTTCTGTTGAAGAGCTTCTGTCTGTAATATGACATAAGAAAGAGTTTTGTATAATCCTCTTTACAGCCACTAACTACCAACTATCTATACTAGCTCTATACATTTTGGGTCTCCTTGACAAACATATTGTAATTAGCAAAAAAATTCTCTAATATGTGAGTGAAAATGTTACCGTTATGACCACAAACAATGGGCATTGGAACTGGCTGAACTTGTCTCAAGAGTCTGCAAAATGGGATAACAAAATACTCCCATTTACGGTATCTTTATTGCTGCAACTTATGAACAATTTTCCACTGAATGGGAATTTTGTAATGTATCCTGTTCAGTCACCAAATGTCAAGAGTGCCTGTTATTTGCTACATGCTGCAATCTTGTCTAAACATTATGTTTCCATACACCATTAAAGATGATATTAGAGACATACAAAAATAATAATAATAATACAAATCACTAAGTCAAAAATAATAAACTTGCTGCCTTTCTAACACATGTTAGAAGCAACACAAATGGAATATAGAAATAAAACATTGTAAATCCTGGTGTGAGAAGAATTCTAACCATTTATACAGTAAGTATGAAACTGACAAATTTATCTAGTTATGGTACAACATCGTAAGTGATAAGGTTAATTTTTATCTGGTTCTATTATTCATACATGTGCGCAAATAAAATACACTTCATACTTTTATCATTTGCTATTGTTATAATACACAAAATGAACTAAAAGGTGTACAGCCTCACCATTTCTTTTCAACGTCGCTTTAGAATGCAGCATTACGGGAAATCCAAAGAAAAACTGCATGGATTAGAAGTGAATGGAATGCCTCATGTTTAATCTATGCTGACAATGTAAATTTATTGGACAAAAATGTAAATAGCTCATAGAAAAACACAGTGTTTTATTAGACAATAATACCTTGGTATAGCAAGAGAAACCCTATTCCAAAGTATTAGTACTTTATGTAGCATAATATAATGGGACTGATGGATATAATTACAGTGAAATCATAATCACACATTCCTGACAGGTGATGGATAAAGGCAAAGTTGTCACCATGACACCCATTAAGGAGTATGGGAGAGTGGAGGTATACTTCCATTCATTATGCTCAGCATGTAAGTGGTCAGCTACATGCCCCAGCTGCTTTATGCCTGGGAAAGATGCTTCGGGTATCCATTGAATATAAGGCTGTGTGGGTCCTAGAGCCAGTCTGGATGCTCTGGAGGTGAAAAATCTCCTGCCCCTCCTGGGAATACAACCACTAACCCACAATTCATTCAGTTTGTAACTTAGTCACTGTACCAACTCAGCTATACCAACAACAGCATTGAGCACAGAATGAGAAAAATTAATGGGCTATAAAAATTTTACCTTAGATGGAAAAATATTTACTGATAATTTTACTGTACAGCCTGACCTTCACCATTTGTACAAACAAACAAACAAATTTGTGTGTGTGTGTGTGTATATATATATATATTCATGCTCAATCAGAAGTCATTTTGTGCTCAAGTGTAATTAGTTGTTGCTTCTCAGCATGTGGTGCCAGCACTCACACACCGCTTCTTTACCTGGGCCTGTAAGATGACCTGTTTCTGGCCCAATTTAGCTTCCAAAGCACCTTTCTCATCTTGAAAAGCTCGTACATTTTGCAAGGCTGTATTCAGTTTTGCATCCACTTTATTCTGCAGTTCATGTGCCTCTTGAAGTTGCTTCTTCACACTCACAACTTGGGTTTTGAAGTCATCCTAAAAACAGGAACACATACACACACTTCTTATTCCTTTTCCACTTACTTCATCAGTCCTTCCTACATTTTGACAGAATGACTGATTGTGGGCTTATTTAATGATACCTTTGCAACTGCATATGATATAACACAATCTGTAAGATGCAGGATAACCATGTAATTGTTTATTTGTATTTTTATTCCTAATGCATTGCATCAGTCTGTGAAAGGCTGAAAAACCTACTGGATATAGAACAAGTCAATACAAGAAATACATGAAACTTTACTCAGTACAAGAGAATGCAATAAGATATTTGCATAAACTTATTGAGGTCTTCATGTGAATGACTTATTGGCCTGTTACTTGTGTCTAGTGTTAAACAAACTTCAATTTTCTGGAAGATTTTAGTAACACTACCCCAAATAAGCTTTTGTGAAAATCCATGCAGTTGGGACCATATTGCTGCATGCAGACAGACAGATAGACAGACATAACAAAGATAACAGCCAATTTTTACAGCTTTGTGAATAAACTGCCTGTAGCAATCATCAAGAAATTTGATTCTTTATTAACTTCAAGATTTTACAAATGTGTTCCCCTCATGTTTACCTCCATAACCTCACATTCGCTGAGGTGTTATATGCATTTACAAATGAACCTGCACAGTAAAACCATTACACTCAGTGTGCATGAGATGCTACTACCAAAATGTAGGTTCTTTTAAACATGTTGATAATCACAAATAACCCTGGCAGATGAGTTGACTTTAAGAAATCCACTATCATTTTTTATGTAATTTATAATTTCATACCCTCTCTCGTTCTATTTGTGCAACCTGTTGCATCAAGGAGCGAACACCTTTCCTTATAATTTCTGGATCCACATCCACTATAGTGTCTCCCCGTGAATCACCATGGTCTTGAGCTGAAACAAGCCACAATGAGACATTCTGCTTTTTGCTGGACCTTGCATTTGGCCACAAAGAGGAAATTTTCATACGTGAAATTTATTAAACAACTTATGGCCTGTCACGTGAAGCCACATTCATAAAATAAAATGAACTACAGAATGACAGCACAGTTACTATATACAAGCTAGATAGCCTGGATTCATATAGTTAATATTTATTAGAGGCACTAGAAATTTTCCTTGTTTTGCTATCACTGCTATGGTGCACACATCACCAATGGAAAGTGTGATCTTCTGAGCTTATCACTCATGAAACAGCAATTTGTCATAATCCACCAATACACAATTGTACAGAAGACAGAAGCAACATAACTGATCCTCAACAGACCAACACTTAAACATGTTATGCTTTTTTGAAATATAAGGCCAGCAATTTTTTTGTGGCCACAACATTTTGACAGAAGGTGTGTTTGTAACCCAACTGTCTAGCAATGCGCGAAACTCAGTATGAAGAATCGTGTGGGTTATGACAAACTGCCATCTCATAAACATGATATTTTCAACTGTGCTACTCATAAAAAGTCAAATTTTATATTGTTTTATAAAAGTATATTGACATGTATTTATATTTCTTATACAGGGTCCTTAGTTTAATTGTGCTAGTGACAGTTTCATAAATCAGTACCTTTGGCAGGAATCCATTTTCTTGAAGGACTCGTCAGCCTGTAGGGCAAAGTAACACTACCATCAAGTTGTATTCCTGCAATTCTTCTAAGTGTGGAGCCAACACTACATAGTTTTTGTTCCACTTCCTTCTTTGCTCCTTCCAACTGCAGTAGCTGTGCATCCAGAGCACGTACTCGGCCCTCTGCTCCTCCCAAACGGGCCTGAAACATGTCACACTCAAATTTCTATTTGCAGTTAACTATATATCCAAATCCTTCAGCTCCACTGAAAGAAGCACAAAATGAGAACTATTTTACTGATGTGCTCCCAGGATTCAATAACAATCACTGTTGGTAATCCTATCTTATTCTAACCACACCACAATTTTTCTTATGGATAGATACAGAGTGACCACAAGGGCTTTACACAATTAATGGCAAGAAATTTAATTCCATTACTTACAACCCAATCACATACCACTATAATGTAGGAAAACAATGAGTTTGAGTGCATCCAACATTTCAAAGTGACTATAATAAATTTATAAGAATAAAATAATTCACATAAATGTTGTAGACTACTACAAGATCTAGAATTAACCCTTCAATGATCCTGGGGTTTAAATTCCGAGTCCTTCCCAGGAAAGAGGGGTTTTAAACTTACAGCACCCTTATAGACAGTCATGATCACACAGTACAACAAGGCCGGAAGTGAGGGGTTAAATCATATGCTGTTTTTAATAAACAGAAATAAGGAATTACAGTGACCAAATTTTATCAAAATTCTGTCAGCAGTTCCTGAGAACCAACATGTGAACAAACAGGTGGGTGGCTTTCAGGTAGGCATTACTTAACTGAATTTTGTTGTCACTTCTCAGATGGAGGCAGCACACTCCTTCGAAATAAATGCATTACACTACATGGTACAAAAATCCAGACTAAGACCAAGAGTATGATACCTGAACTCTTTATTTATACCTTGGTTCATTTCATTATGCTTTATCAACTGCAGGAATCAAATGGTAATATTACTAATTATGAAAAGATGGTGAAGGAAGGAATTATGACCATTAAAAGGTACAATTTCACCATGTGTTGTGACTGATTAAGAAGAGACATAACAAAGCTGTATTAGCCAAAATCCAGCAGTTTGTGACACATTATTCAGTCACTGATTAATTAATTAATTCATTATAGCTTAATCAAATACCAATTAGGTTTAACAAACCTACTGGGTATAGAATTTGTCATCAAATACTACAGACATACAAAATATACATGCCATATCAAAGCATACGTCGTAGTGACAAAGCATCATATAAATACAATATTGTACTAATTGATTAACTTAAAATCATACAATAATATCATAATACATGAAACAATAAATTATAATAAAATTATCCAACACAACATATTTACTAAATTAAAGCCTTCTTTAATGGCAGAAGAAATATGTTAACAACTGAAATTTGTTGAAGACAAATTAAAGTAAAAATATAAATCATCCATATTGTAGAATGGCCAAAATTACATTTATGAAGAAAATGCAAATTCTAGACCTTAGTTGGATGAAAATACTCATCCAGAGTATAAAACAACTCCGAAAGAAGAAAATCATTTACGGCCAATCAAAATTGTTTAAAACTGTGTGGCGATTTTTTTTAATGTCAGAAGTAAGATTATTAAAATCTTCATGCCAAAATAGTAGGTTCCTTTTTGATATGTTGTCAAGTTAGATAGCAGTTGGTAAAAGTTGGAGTTTCACCTGGTATTTATACTATGAATCTCAGAATTTAGCTTATATTTAACTTTAGTGTTTATAACAAATAGAAAGAGTGGAAATACAAATTGCAATTGGAATGGTAAAACCTGTAATTTTGTACATAATTCTCTGCAAGAATCTCTAGGTCTTGAGCCAGCGAAAATTCTAATTACCCTATTTTTGTAGTCTGAAGATATGAATACTATGTGAAGAATTTCCCCAGAATATTATTCCATAATTCATAAGAGAGTGATGTAGGAATAGTACACCAACTCTTAGACTGTCTTGAGACATAAATGGTTTAATTGCTCTAATTGCATAATAATAAGTTGTACACAATTTAGGTATCAATTGGTCTACATGAACTTTCCAAGACAATAAATTTTCAATAACTATTCCACTAACTTTGTATTACTAGTACTTGTATGAAGTTCATTATTGTAACCAATAACTATGTCAATAATAGAACTGCTTTTGGTCATGAAATGTATGTACTGTGATTTTTCATAATTTAAAAATAATGAATTAGTATTTAACCATCCATTTAGTTGAATAAATGCAGAGGAGTTATCTTTTTTTAAGTCTATAGGATTAATAAGATTAAGCTTGTATCATTTGCAAAATGGACTGTTATAGAGGAACACCATGTACCCTGCCCCAAGTAGAAAAGATACTCTGATAAGAATCCTTACTTTCTATTAAGATTCTCTGATAACTGTTTTTAAGATAAGACTTAATTAAATCATTAAATTTACCTGTCACTCCATAAAATCCCAATTTAGATAATAAAATATCACGATGAACACAATCAAAGGCCCTTTGCAGGTCACAAAATATGCCTCCTTTTTTTATTATTATTCAGTGAATCCAATATTTAAATAATTAAATTAAAGGTGGCTTTTACTGTTTAATTGTTCATTTAACAACAGGCTATTAGCACTTAAAAGCTGATACAATCTTACACATATGAACTTTTCATAAAACCTTTGAAAATGAAGTAGATATAAGTCTGTAATTAGCTATGTTATTCTTATCATCTTTGAATAGTGGCTTAATTTCTGCATACTTTAAGCAAGGAGGGAACATTCCTGAGAGAGATTTGTTACAAATATGATTTAATTGCGAAATAATAAAAGGAGAACCATTTTTTAATATTTTAACAGTCATAACCACACGAATATTTTTTTAATTTCAGTGATTTCATAATTTTTTCAATTTCTTTGGTTGATGTATACTTATATTTTATATTTGGAAATGGGCTATTAAAGGCTTGAGATAGGTAATATAAGGGATTACTATTACCTTTAACAGAAGTATTATTGATTTTTTCAGCTATTGATAAGCAACGATTGATGAAACAGTCTGAAATAACTTGACACTCATAAGTTACATATCCATCAATAATGAATTTGTAACGAATTTTTAATCTTTCCCACTTTTATGATTTTATAATATTCCATACATTTTTCATTTTGTTATTTGAATCCTCAATCTGTCTATTACAGTGATACTTTTTAGCCTTTTAACAAACTTTTAAAATATAGGATTTTATACCCAACATAATCCAAGCATTGCTTTGAGTTTTGATATTCAGTTTTTTTTAGAGGGAAACTACAATAAAATATCCTTAAATATATATTGAGAAAAGAAAATCATATTTACATCACTGTTGTCGAAAATACTGTCCCTTGTTTTGTAACTCACTTTACAATACAGTCACAGTGTACTTATCTATTTTCCTTATGTTTTTAGGTTTATCATTTAGTATTTTTAAATCGATATCATTTATCCTAACAAGATTTGCATTGTGGTCAGACAACCCATTAAACAGAGTGGACATAATATAATTTTAAAATTCACGAGTATCAATGAATATATTGGCAACTGCAGTGGCTGAATTGTTTTGAACTCCAGTTAGAAAATACACTCTACCAGACAGATTATAAGAAGTTAATACAGCATCCAAGAGCTTTTTTCTTTTATACTCAACAAGGTAATTTATATTCATATCACTGCAGATGATACATTGTAAATTGGTACTATACAATGACTTAAGCTTGGTATCTAATTTATCTATAAAATGGGTAAACTTTTCAGTGGGTTCTCTATAAATTTTGTAAATAATAGAAAAAGTCAACCAAGTACACCACACTACTTGTGCCATACTACGTTGGTATTTTTTATACCATAAAGTCTGGGAACTTGTAAAACAAGACAGGAGTCTTAACCACTACAGGGCAATGTCTGGTGCCATGGCAATCATCATTAAAATTTCACTACATGTCATAGTTAGGTACCTTAAGTTCCTGAATTTGTTGAGTGGCATCTGCCAGACAAACTTCCAAATTGTGTTTCTGATCTTCAAGTTTCCTTTCTCTGCTACGACTGTCCTCAAGCCTCACAAGCAGCTCCTGTTCCCTGGCTCTCCAACGTTCCTCTTCTTCCTCTGCATGTGAACGCATTCGACTTAATTCCTGCCTTGATAGGTCAAGGCTTCCATCAAGCTCGACAATCTAACAAAACAGAGCAAATTTGCCACAATTTGTAACGAATAAAAATTTTATTGTGAGGGGTTGTTACACCATGCTCACTCACTCTAAGGTAAGAACAGAGATTTGGAATTGTGTTTAGCAGAGGACACCCCCATTGTGTTACATATTAAATTAACACAGTTGAAAAGAAGTTTCTTACACTAAAAATACTAGAATGATGACCCTTTGTGGTTGCAACATGTAGTGTTTATAAAACCAATATTTTTTTTATAATAAAGAACAGTTGTGTTCACTGTATTAATTCAATACACTGAAAAATTCCAGCTGTTCCAGAACTAAGGACTGAATAAATATTTAGAACTAGAAAGGTAAAAATGATGAGGGAAACTAGAAAATAGCAAAAACAAGGGAATTCATGATTTGTGCTTAACACTCATGTTGTTTTAGGCATGAAATCAAGCATGACACAGGCAGGGCATGTATCACAAACACTAAAATAAACTACGCAGTTACACATCTATTATTTAATTATATGTTTCAGAAGTTGGCAAGGCTAGAAATGTGATATATCTGTTACTTTTCTGTAATTTCATGTTTACTGTCATTCTGATTTAAAGGGTCCACGTTCAAATGTGACTTAGGCCAGGCATGTCAAAATCGTTGGTTCTTGCAGGCCATAGTGAGCCACAAGATCTGACGTTGGGCCATATCTTTTGAAAAATATGCAGAAAGGAATGATTTCTCGCCTGATTCAAAAATGGCTATCGCTGCAAGCCGTAGCTGAACTCACTGACTGGCTGCCATGAGCGCCTGATATGAACCCCATCGAGAATATGTGGAGTGAGGTGAAGAGGACAATGCAGGAAACCTGGCCCTTCACATTTTTAACCACACAGAAGAAAGAATTATGAACTTGTGATGCCAGCTAAAACTAGACCTAAAATGGTTCCAACAGTACTTCACTCCCCCTGCCCCATCCCACCACCCTCAAAGCCATCTTTTGCTCTCATGGAACTAGGATGAGGGTAAAACCACCCTCGAAACAGGTGGCTCCCAAGCGCACCCATCATACACTCAACAGTCATATCTGTATATTTTCCAAATTGTGTGGCCCAATGTCAGATCTCTTGGTTCACTATGGCCTGCCAAGCACCAATGATTTTAACATGCCTGGTGTTAGTCACATTTGAACACAGACCCTTTAAATCAGAATGACAGTAAACAAGAAATTATGAAAAAATAACAGAAACATCCTTTAGGATAAATGAAGAGGAAAGTGATGTCTTGGAGAGAGAAACTCGAATTATCAGATAAGCTGGAAAGGTGAATGACTGTCACTGTAGTAACTATAGTGGCATCCAGCTACACACAACTACACTGTGGTTGGACAACATTATGGTGCTAATGAACCTGCAATTCATTTTATAAGAAAAATGAAAATCAGGGGGAGTGTCAGGAGAGTGTTCAAGTGCAAATTTTAATGTGCAAGTTGTCATGATGCTTTCCTTTAAAAGACAAAAAGGGCTTTGTATGTATGGCCAGAAGATAAGTCACAGAAAATACTGCTAGAAAGTAATGCTAGAGAAAGGGCAGCTTCAAAGCCAGGAATTGGTGGCCTGAAAATTTTAAGGAGTGGATTAGCCTGCACAACAACAAGAGAATAAGAGAATCATCATCTGCTGATCATGGGGCCATTACTAACTACCCACAGCACATAAAAAAAAAAATAACAGAGGAGAAGGACTAGTTATCATCAGAAATTTTTAACCTTGGTGACACAGGCCCAAAATTTAAGCACACAACGGAACCTGTCATTGCACCATACAAGGAGGTGTATAAGGAGATGCAGAAGAAGGCAAAGCAATTAAACAGAATATCATTTTCAACATGTATTCCGTCTCACCCTTGGCCATGGTATCTGTGTCATTTGGTCACTGTAACAACATTCAGCCAGGACAAAAGCATCATTCCAATAAATACCAACACAAATTTCTTTGTGTTTTATATCCTGTTCCAGTCTTTGGTGCATCTACCCCCATTTTTTTCATAAGGTTTTTATGTAGCATGCTGCAGTTAAAACCCCCATGAGTGGTGAGGGTTTCCTGTGCACACATGCATGCACACACACACACACACACATACACCCACACATTCGCATGCAAGAATAGTATTAAAATAAATCTTACTGACACAGTTTGTGAAAATGTGCACTAGACTGAGGCAGCTATCAGTGAATTTGAATATCAGACTTTTGTGAACAGTGTATGAACTTTAAGTAGCAGAATGTCAAGCAGTTACTTGGCTCACTAAGCAACTTGCCTGTTTCTTGAGCTGATGCAGCTCCTGCTGTGCTCTTTCCCTCTCCTCAATTTCTGTGGCGAGCCGTGTCTGCAGTTCCTTCTCCTCAGTCTGTATCTGAGTGTTGGTTGCTTGGGACCTCTGCAACTCCTCTTGCGCACTTTGTAACTGATGGGACATCTGGAGCTGCTGCCGCTCCAAGTCTCGAACCTGTGCCTGAAGACGTGTCCGTTCCATATCCAGACCAGTCTTGGTATCTTCCAGTGCTGGAATTGATGTATCAGTATACACAAAACATTACACCCAAAACAAAGACTACTATCAGGACATAACCTTCATCACCACCAGCCCATACAGAATAACATAATGCAAGTAATAATAATAATAATAATAATAATAATAATACTATACTGCAGTGGACAGAAGACATCCCTAGCTACTCGTGGGACAGCGATGATGATTAGAAAACAAAATTGTAATACACAACCAGCAAGAAGGAAAGAGCAGAGGTCCTCTGACAGCAATGAAGAGAATGGTAACCGGAACGAGGAAACTCAACACGGACTATCTCAAAGTCCATCTCACATCGGAAACGGGCAAGAAAATGGAAAGAAATTGAACAAACGAATCTGATGGAGCCGAGAGGAGATGAAGGAAGTGGTGTGGTGTTTCACATACATCAAAGAAAT
>Ga0131853_10001837_pt1 | contig 37939 bp, 35 predicted proteins | sample TergutLab28metaG_FD_92764 | JGI IMG/M metagenome (GOLD analysis project Ga0131853, IMG submission 92764) | Labiotermes labralis P1 segment gut microbial communities from Petit-Saut dam, French Guiana - Lab288 P1 (version 2) (version 2) | ecosystem: Host-associated > Arthropoda: Insects >... | reverse complement strand
GTTGACACAAAGCTGAACGCCCGTATTTTGGTGAATTTTGAGTCTTTCTTCGTTGTCGTTACAAAGTACTGACGATGAGCGCCCATACAGCGAAGAGTCTCAGCGGAATACATATAGTATTCCCGCGGAAAACTTCCTTGTCCAGCGAAAAGATCGCTGTCACATCGACACACTTCGTTTGTGAATACAGGTTTTAACAGCCCAAAAGTCGAGCCACCACCGGCCTAAGCCGATGGTGGCTCTTAAATTTATTCTCTGTACGGACTGAGCGCTGTGTCTGTAAGGCCTATTCTGGCCAGACCAAACCGGCTCTTGGTTGTGAAGGTGGCGCCGCCCTGCGCTAAAACCACCGCTTGGCTGCTTTTAGTCGCCAATGGCAAGGTCAGGCGCACGGTTGTGCCTTCCCCCTCTTTTGAGCGAATGCGCAAACTTCCATCATGCGTCTGCGCGGCCAGCTTGGCAATGGTCAATCCCAGCCCAACCCCCTGAATCCCCCGGCGATGTGCGTGGGCGTAGTAAGGTGTGGTCACTTGTGAAAGCACAGCCCGCGGGATACCCAGCCCCTTGTCGGTCACCGTTATGGTCGCCGTCTCCCGTGTTTTACCGGCCCGAAGGCTGACCGTAACGTGATTGCCCGGCTTTGTATAGTAAAGCGCGTTGTGCAGGATGTTGAAGAACGCGTGCTCGAACCGCTCTAAATCGACCCGCACAAACAGGCTCCCTCTGCTTATGCTGATCTTTAGCAGGACACCGGCCGCCTGGGCCAGCCGGCTAATTGTCTCCTCCCCTTCCCTGAGGAAAGCCGACAGGCAAATCAGCTCGGGCCGGAAGTTTAGCAATTCACTTTGATACCGCGCGTATTCGTCGATATTGGTGGCTACCCGCAAGATTCGATAGCCGTTCCCGGCCAATTCGCCCAGTCTCGGCGCAAGCCAATCGGTGTCTTTCCGGCCGGATTTCGCCGCGGCCGAGTCGAGAATGGCAAACATGTCGCCGACCACCTCGCGGATACTCTCTGAAATCGCGCCGGATGCCCGGGTGTTTTTGTAGCTGGCACACGAATCCAGCTGATTGCCCTCGCGCATCAGAATCAAGGCGACGCCGGCCAGCTCGCCCTCTTCCATGATCGGTGTGATCTTCATGCTTAGGTCGGTGAAAGGGATCACTTCACGCAGAATACAGCTGCCCTGATCGACTGCCTCTTCGAGCAGGGCAGGGATGTCAAACTCCAAGAGTGTGCGCCGAACCCCTTCTGTCTCGGTCAAATGTAGAAACTGCGCCCGGGCTTGCCCATTGGCCCACTTAACGCCCAGGTTTTTGTCACAAAGAACAATCGGCAGCGGAATTTCCTTATAGACAAGAATCCGCTCTCTGTAGCGTTTTAAGCTATCATACTCATACATGGCGTCTTCCTTCCACAGCAGGGTACTCCTCCAGAGTATGCGCAATCTGGGCGCCGGTGACGCCTGCTGACTGGTAGTTGTCCAACTGAAAGATTTTTCAGCCGCCGGCCGATGATGTTCAAATGCCGTTTTATACATTGACCAATACTTTTGTTTCGACATTATACTACAAATTTCGACAAATTCAAAGAGGCAAAACAAACTCAAAATTACCTGTATTTTTTGGGCAAGATAAAGAAAGTACCCAAATTAGCAGTCTTGTCCTTGTAGTTTTGCCGGTTATGGTATAAAATAGTATAGAAACAAAAATTAGGAGGTAAGATTTTTATGGCAATTAAAATTGGCATCAACGGTTTTGGGCGTATCGGCAGACTTGTTTTCCGCGCAGCGGCCGCGCAGCCTGACATGTACGAGATTGTCGGCGTAAACGACCCTTTTATGACCCCGGACTACATGACTTATATGCTCAAATACGACACTGTGCATGGCCGATTTGGCGGCACTGTCACCAATGATGACAGCTCAATCACCGTTAACGGCAAAAAAGTCAGCTTCTTTGCTGAGAAAAGCCCGGCCGATATCCCCTGGGGCAAAGTTGGTGCAGATTATGTGGTGGATTCCACCGGTGTTTTCCATTCCGCTGAGCTCTCACAAGGCCACATTGACGCCGGCGCGAAAAAAGTGGTCTTCTCCGGCCCCTCCAAAGATTCTACCCCCATGTTTGTCTGCGGCGTAAACCTGGACAAGTACACCAAGGACATGAAGTTTGTTTCCAATGCTTCCTGCACCACCAACTGCCTGGCGCCCCTTGCCAAGGTTATCAATGACAACTTCGGGATTGTTGACGGCCTTATGACCACCGTCCACTCCGCAACCAACACCCAGATGGTCGTTGACGCCCCCTCCCGCAAAGATTGGCGTGGCGGCCGCGCAGCCAGCGGCAACATCATCCCCTCCTCCACCGGTGCGGCAAAGGCTGTTGGCGTGGTTATTCCCGAACTGAAAGGCAAGCTGACCGGCATGGCTTTCCGTGTGCCTACCCTCAACGTTTCGGTCGTTGACCTGACCGTTAACCTCGGCAAAGCCGCCAGCTACGAAGAGATCTGCAAGACCATCAAAGCAGCCAGCGAAGGCCCGATGAAAGGCATCCTCGGCTACACAGACGAGATGGTCGTTTCCTCCGACTTTATCGGCGAGTCGATGACTTCCGTCTTCGACGCCAAGGCCGGGATTGCCCTGACCGACAAGTTTGTCAAGCTCGTATCTTGGTATGACAACGAGTGGGGCTACAGCTGCAAAGTACTTGATTTGATTAGCCATATGAGCAAGGTCGATAACGCTTAAGCTCGCACAGCCAATACGGCAAAATTCCGATAAAACGAAAAACCACCACTGCAGTGAATGAATTGCAGTGGTGGTTTTGTCTGTGATCTGCGCTTATGACCAAAAACCGATCATATAAAGGACAACCGAAGTCAAAGTCATCATCCCGCCGACAATCGCTTCGAGCGGCACAACTTTGATCCGCTCGGCCATCGTGCACTTCATCCCCTGCTGGCTGGCCAGAAAGATGTTGTTGTGCGGCATTGTGTCGATAAACCCTCCGCCTGTGTGAAGCATAACCGCGCCCGCCATCGCGGGAACACCCGCGTGCAGGATGGTCTCGGCGAAGGCCCCGCCGCCCACAATAACGCCGGCCGAGTGGGATCCCGCCGCGCTTGAGAAGATTGTACTGGAAAGCGGCGCCAGAAACGCGACCGGGATGCCCAGCTGGTAGAGTGTGTTCTCCATCATACTTGGGAAGGCGGAAGTCGTGATCAGGCCGCCAATCGCGCCGGCCCCAAACAGCATGAGCACAACAGGGGCCATCCGGATCGCGCCTTTTTGGGCGATTTCCGCGATCTGTCTGCCTTTGCCCATAACCAGCAGGCCGATAACCGAACCGATGGGCAGGACATAAAACGGGTCCATCGGTAAGGTGGCCGAACTGATCGCGCCAATCCCAAGTATATCGCCGATCGGGTTGAGAATGAGCAGTCCGATCACGATTGCGGGCGCGACGCTCGCTTTGCCCAGAGAGGGCAGCGTGGATGAGTCGTCCGCGCCCTCAATGTCCTCGGCCACAACTTGGAAGTTCTTTCTCTTAACCAATGTGCAGAGGATTACAGTCACGGTGAGCGCTACCAGACCGGGGATCGCGCCCCCGATCATCACTTCGCTGAGCGGCAGGTCAAAGGCGTTGGCGGCGGCAAATGTGTTTGCGTTGGGGGATACGATGTTCCCCGCCTTGCCCCCGCCGCTGATCGCGAGTATGGCTGCGTACTTGCTGATGTTTGACTTGTAAGCGACCGAAAGCGCGATCGGCGCGACAATCAGCATACCAACCGGGATAAACACACCCACCCCGACCACAATCGCGGCAGACAGCGCGATGGCCAGTATGGCCAGCCTTTCGCCCAGCCCTTTTACGATGGCTCTGGCAATCGTTTCGGCCGAGCCGGTCTCGATGAGCACACCGGCCAGAAATCCGCCCGCGATGATGCGGATGTTGACGCCCACGACCTGACGGCCGCCAAGGACAACAATATCCATCACCTGGTGTAAATTCGCGCCGCCTGCCAGCGCGCCCACAAATACGCCGGTGAACATGGCAAGCGCCGGGTTCATTTTTCGGATAATCAAAAAGATGGATATCGCCAGCGCGAGCACAACGCCCAGAATGCTGATGTGAATGTCCGCTACGTTTACCCCGTAGATTATATTGCTGCTCATAACGCACCTCCTATTGGCCACAGCAGGCTGCCGTGAACCTTAGCTGTTCTATCTACAAAAGAAACCGGTTGATATGCCCGAAGATAAAGATAAAGAAGATGGCGGGCGGAATAATATAAGTGATGTAAAAGCGCAGTGCGGTCGGGAATTTAATCCCGTCGCCGGTATTGATTTCAGCCAAAAAATTGTTAAAACCCCAGCCGCGGCGCGAACAGCAGAATACGACGTAAATGATTGAGCCGATCGGCAACAGGTTATCGCTGACAATAAACGAGAAGAGTGCCGAGAAGTTGGCGAACCCAAACGGCTGGATGTGTGACCACAAATTGGTTCCAAGCGCGGCCGGCATACACAAAACCGATATGACAACCACATTTACGAGGGTCGACTTCCTGCGGGTCCAGCCAAACTTGTCCATGCTGATGGCCACAATGTTTTCGTACACGGCAACCGCGGTCGAAAAGGATACAAATGCAAGGCCGATATAAAACATAAGCGACCAGATGTAAGTCCCCGGCATATGGTTAAAAATGTTGGGCATGGTGACAAAAATCAGCCCCTGGCCGGTTGTGGGCGCAATGCCAAACGCAAAGGCCGCCGGGAAAATCATAAGCAGACAAAGGATTGATACGCAGAGGTCGATAACCCCGACCGTAGCGGCTTCGCCGAACAGCCGCTTCTGTTTGCTGATATAACTGCCGAAAATGGCCATTGCGCCAATCCCGACCGACAGCGAAAAGAGCGCCTGCCCCATTGCCATATGCATGATGGTAAAGAACCCGTGTTCGGTAATGGATGCCGGGTCGGGAACAAAGATAAACCGCAGGCCATAAAACGCACCCGGCAAAGTAAGCGAGCGGCCGATCAAAACAACAATCAAAATAAAGAAGACCAGCATCATATACTTGCCGACCCGCTCTACCCCTTTGTTCAGGCCAAGGTAACAGGCTGCGAACCCGGCAAACACAATCACCAGTGTAAAGCCGACCATCTGCGCAGGATCAGCGACCAGCGCGCCAAACGACTGCGCGATGTATTCCGGGCTTTGACCGATCAGCGAACCGGCCGCCCCTTTGCGCACATAAGCGAGTGCCAGGCCGCAGACAACTGTATAAAACATCATCAACAGGTAGTTGCCCGCCATGCCCAAGTAACTTGCCAAGTGCCACTTGCTGCCTTTGGGCTCAAGCACTTGGTAGTGGGTGGCGATTGAGCGCCCGCTGCCACGGCCCACCGCGTACTCAGTAGTCAAAACGGGAATAGCCAGCAAAAACGCAAAAGCCAAAAACATAAGTATGTACAGCCCACCGCCAAACATACCCGCCCGATAGAGCAGCAGCCAGATGTTGCCCAGCCCCACCGCACAGCTGACAGAAACCACAATGAAGCTCAGCCGCGAGCTAAACTTTTCTCTTTCCCTCAAAAAGACGCCCCCTAAAAATTTTTAGCACACCAAACAATTATTTTTAATCTATCATAGATGGTTATGGTTGTCAAGTTTAGGTCGCGGGCAAACAGCGTTCAAAGACAGATGAGCGCCGTCAAACCGCATGTGGGTTTGACGGCGCTCTTGCTGTCCATAAATTCATTGCCGATGCACTTTCTTGCCCAGGTTATAAAAATGGGCGATCTTCTCTTCAAGCGGCAAATCAAGGGATATAAAACCCTCAGCCGGGTTTCGCGCGGCCGCCCACTCATGCCCAAGCAGCGCCCAGGTAGTTTCATATAGATTGTAAAAGACCGGGTCGCGCATAGCCTGACAGATAAACGGCTGGCTTGGGGAGTTAATGTCCTCACCGCTGATTTGTAAAAGCCCGTATTTTTCGCAAAGCGCGCGCAGGCGGGTAAGCTGAGCCATCGTATTGCGGGATGGCATGTATGAGATCGCCCGAAATCCGATTTCGGCCAGGATGGCGATCAACTCGTCCAGATAGTCGTCCTCAAACTTTTGCGCCTTTTTGTCGCCGGTGACCGACTTTGTAACGTCTCCAAGATAGGGGTAGGTGGCGATGATCCCATTGTCGTGGGCAAAAGCCAGCGCCTTTTCGATACCCGGGCACTCTTCCCGCCCGGCGGGGATGTAGTCTTTGAACTCCGCTTTCAGGGCGGCAAGTTTGCCGTAATCGCCCCCCGCCAGCGCGAAGAGGATATGCCGCTCGGTCACACTGCCGCCGTCATGAAACATCGAAAGCGGCAGCACATCCCGGTCGTAATCAAGCCCAAGGCGGGCGGAAATCGCCCGGTTACGCTCCCCTCTTGCTTTTCGGATCGGCCTGAGGTATTCATCGACCGCATCGATTTTTGTGTGTGGGACGCCGTGAAAGGTCAGGTAGGTGATATCCGATTGGTCGGGGTGATTGGTGCGCCGCCCGGCAATCTGCGTGTGGGCGCTGTATACCCGCATCTCAAAACCCACCGTAACCGGCAGCCCAACCCGCTTGCCCTCAGCCAAAAACGCACGCGCACCCGAAATCGAATCGTGGTCAACAATTCCGGCCACGCAAAGGCCGGATTCTTTGGCTTTTTGCACAGCCTGCTCGGGCGTGTAAGGCGAAAACGAATAGGTTGTGTGTATATGGTTGTTCACGTCCTTGTACAAACGAACACCTCCTGACCACTGTTGGCTTTACTTCATCATAATCTGGCCGCCGGTTACCGGGATGGCCTGGCCGGTTTCGTATTCCTGTTCTACACAGTAAAGAATCGCGCGGGAAACATCCAGCGGGGTACAGCCCCGGTTCATGGGTACTTTGGCTTCGTAAAACGCCTTGACTTCAGCCAGCGTCTTTGCGCCGGGCACTTTGCCTGTGCGCAGATACTGGACAAACAGCCCGTTTTCGGGATCCGACCAGAGCGGCCCCTCAAAAAAGTTGCCCGGGCAGATTGCGTTGACTTTGATGCCGTCGGCCACCAGCTCTTTGGCGAACGACTGTACCAGGCCGATTCCGCCAAACTTGCTGCCCGCATAGGCAAAGTTTTTATTTGAGCCTTCCAGCCCCGACTTTGAGTTGATCTCGATGATGTCGAATGTGCGGCCGGGGTGGGCGTTTTTTTGACGTTTCATGGCTGCGGCCGCGTGTTTTGCGCAGAGAAAAAACGCGGTGTAGTTCACTTTTGTAACCATCTCGAAAGTTTCGAGCGTCATCTCGTCCAGCCCGCCGGCTTTGAGGATGCCCGCGTTTGAGACAAAGATATCCAGCCAGCCGAAATGTTCGATTGTCTGGCTTATCAGGCTTTTCACCTGTTCTTCGCTGGTGACGTCCACGGCAATCGCCAGACCGCCCAGGCTTTGGGCAGTCTGTCTGGCCAGATCAAAGTTCAGGTCGGCGATTACGATGTTTGCGCCCTCTTGAGCCAGATGGCGGGCGATTCCCTCGCCAAACCCCTGTGCCGCGCCGGTTACGATCACAACTTTATCTTGCAGCCGGCTCATCCGCTCACCCCCCAATCGGCTTTGCGTTTGCCAGAAGATATTGCTCACAGGCCGCGTTCCACAGTCCGCCGCTTTGGGCGGTCAACTTCGCCAGTTCGGCCATCAGCGGGTCGGTTCTTCCCAGCTGCGCAAAGTCGGCGATCGCGGTCAGAGGCATCGAGATATGGTTGTAGATCAGCTTTTTCCCGCCGGGGATATTGGGCAGGTCAAGTGTTGTTTGAATGGCCGCGTCCATTCCGCCGACATGTGTGATCATGACTGACGGGTCAAGCTTGCCGGCCGCCATCATTTCAAGGCTTTCGATCAGATCATCGGTGTTCCCGCCGCTGTTGCCCGCTACGTGTGTGGCGTTGTAGTGTACGCTGTAAAAGTTGAACTTGGCCGAAAACGCGGGGTCGGTCGGCCCGGCAAAAAAGTTCAGGCAGCCGTCATACCCCAGAATCGCGTCCGCCTGCTCGACCAGCGGCGCGACCGGCGCGTATACGTAAACGTCGTTGTAGCCCTCACCGCCCGAAAGCTCCATCAGCTTTGCGGTATCCGGATTCTTCGCATAGATCAGGGTAACGCCGTTTTTGGCGGCTTCTTCCGGCGGATAGATGCGCGCGGCAACAGCCAGACGATCATCGTCAATGTCGGTGACCACCAGCAATGCAGGCTTTCGCTCCGCGTGGATGGCGTAGTCGATCGCGCCCAGGCCCATCGGCCCGGCCCCGGCCAGCAAGGCCATTTTCCCGCCCTGTATAATCCCCATCTCGTGCCGGTAACTGCCCGCTTTTGTGTGGTAGTTCACATGAAAACCGCCGACGATGCAGCTCATCGGCTCGGCCAGTGACCCGTGGTAGAATGCTTCCCCGCTGTATGGCAGCAGGCAGTCAAGTTCCATAACCACAGCCGGGATGATCACATAAGTCGCGCTTCCGCCAATATAGGCAAAGCTGTAGCCGGGCGCGGCGTGTACATTTCCGGGCTGGTTGAGTGCCGGCTGAATGGTGAACTTTTCGCCCGCTTTGAATTTGCCCTGCCATTTGGCGCCCACCTCAATCAGCTCACCGCAAAACTCATGGCCGATGATCACCGGGTTTTGCGCCACGTCATCGGGGACACGCTTGTGGCTTGCCCCTTGTTTGGCCGCTTTGTAGGAGGACATGCAGATGCTGTCCGACACGACTTTGGCGAGAATCTCATCTTCCCGGATGGGCGGAAGCTCAAAGCGTTCCAGCCGCAGGTCATCTTTTCCGTAAAGGCGAACGGCAGTCGTCTTCATATTCCCATCCTTTCCCTTCTCATCTTTTCGATGTTCGTGTAGTTCATCCCCGGCGTGTATCCGGGCAGTGGCAGGATTTTCTCGTGTACCGCATCCAAAATCCAGCTTGGCTGCGGGTAGTAGTACTGCTCAAGTTCGGGGCAGGGGCAGATGACGTTTGGCGCGGCCACCACGACCGGCGGGCCGTCCAGATAATCAAAGCAGAGTTCGGTGATATTCCGCGCAAGGTCTGAGATATGCGCCCCCCGCTCGCAGGCGTCGCTTACCAGAACAACCCGCCCTGTTTTTTTGACCGACTCGACCACTTTCTGGTAGTCGAACGGCACAAGGCTGCGTGCGTCGATGACTTCGGCGTTCAGGTTAAATTCTTCGCGCAGCCGCTCGGCGGCTTCAAGCCCGTTGTAAAGGGATGCGCCGATGGTCAGGATGGTCAGGTCATCCCCGGCCCGTTTGATGTCCGGCTGGCCGATGGGCACTTCGTAATACCCCTCCGGCACCCCGCCCGCGTGGAAACGCTCGCCCATGTCGTAAAGCTTTTGGGACTCGAAAAACACAACCGGGTCACTGCCGTTAAGGGCTGCGTTCATCAAGCCCTTGGCATCGTAAGGCGTCGCCGGGAAGACCACTTTCAGCCCGGGAATATGGGCGACCAGCGAAGTCCAGTCCTGGGCGTGCTGCGCACCGTATTTTGAGCCGACCGACACCCGCAGTACCACCGGCATGGTCAGCGCACCCGCGCTCATCGCCTGCCATTTGGAGAGCTGGTTGAACACTTCATCCCCGGCACGGCCAAGGAAGTCACAGTACATCAGTTCGGGCAGCGCCCGACCGCCGCAGAGCGCGTAACCCACCGCCGCGGCCACAATTGTCCCCTCGGAAATCGGGCTGTTAAAGAACCGGTGATAAGGGATGGATTCGGTCATCCCGCCGTAAACACCAAACGCGCCGCCCCAATCCCGGTTGTCTTCACCAAACGCGATCAGGGTCGGGTCATCGTAAAACTTGTCGATAATCGCTTCAAACAAAGCGTCGCGGATGTTCAGCTGTTTGAGTTTTGAGACTTCTTTGCCATCCGGGCCAAAAGCCGAGCGCGATTTCGCTTTCAGTTTTTCAAGCCGGCTGTTCTCAGCTTTGGGGATGCTCACGTCGGGCTCGCGGTCATCCATCCGCTCAATTTTCTGGTTTGAGAACATAAAGCGGCGGATGCTGTCCGGGTCTTTTTCAAGATCCATGCGGGGGGCAACGCTCTCATCGATCGCAAGGCGCATGATGGCGGTGATCCGTTCTTTAATCCCCTCTTCGATGGCGTCAAGCTCAGCCTCACCGGCGATCTTGGACGAGATCAGGCCGTCGCGGAAGTTTTTGATCGAGTCGGCCGCCTGCCAGGCTTCGATCTCTTCTTTTGTGCGGTAGGTGGAGGCGTCGGTGGCCGAGTGGCCGGCAAAGCGGTAGGTCAGTGTATCCATCAGAACCGGGCCCTTGCGGTCTTCGATCACTTTGCGCTTGCGGGTAAACGCGTCGATGACCGCGAACGGATTGTAACCGTCAATCCGCTCGGCGTGGAGCTGGCTGGGCGAAATCCCCGCGCCAACCCGCGCCAAAATCTCATACGCCATCGTCTCGCCGGATGTCTGGCCGCCCATCCCGTACTGGTTGTTTAAGAAGTTAAAGATGATCGGCAGCCCACCGTTATGGCCGTCCTCCCACAGTTTGGTGAACTGATCCTGCGCCGCAAAATTGAGAGCCTCCCAGACCGGCCCGCAGCCCAGCGACGCGTCCCCGATGTTGCAGACCACCAGCCCCGGCGCCCCGTTTACCCGTTTGTAAAGCGCCGCGCCGGCCGCAATCCCGGCCGAGCCGCCGACGATCGCGTTGTTCGGGTAGATGCCGAACGGGGTGAAGAAGACGTGCATCGAGTTGCCCAGCCCGCGGGTAAAGCCGTGCTCCCGGCCAAACAGCTCGGCCATAAAGCCGTAGAGCAAAAAGTCGCCGGCCAAATCTTTGACGCTGTCGGTCTTGTTGCGCGGCTCAAGCGGGCTTAGCAGTGCGCCGCCCTGAAAGTCTTTCATGACCGCGTACAGCGCGTCATTGTTCATATTCTTGATGGCGGCGTAACCTTTTGCCAGCACCTCGCCGTGGCTGCGGTGTGAGCCGAAGATGATGTCTTCGCCGCCCAGCGTGTAGGCCATCCCGACGGCGGCAGCTTCCTGGCCGGTGTACAGGTGGGCAGGGCCGGTGTAGACATACTCGACCCCATTGTACTGCTTGGTTGTGCGAACCGAGTACAGCATCCCCTCGAACTCGCGAATCACCTGCATGTCGTGAAAAATACCGAGCAGATCGTCCTTTTCAAAATCTTTGGCCGACTCATCAAACGGCTTTTGGTAGCTGTTAAGCGGGATCTCGTCGAATGTCAGCTTCCCTTTTTCCCGTGCTTTGGCCGGGTCGATGTACTGATTTCTAGGCATGGTAGACCGCCTCCTTTATGATTTCCGCCACTGTCGGGTGCGGGAAAATAATCTTCTTGATCTGTTCGGCGCTTGTTTCGCGGTAGAGTAGCGCCGAAAGGGTCGAGACAATCTCAGACGCCGGGTTGCCCAGAATATGCCCGCCGATCAGGCGGTTCCCGCTCCAAACCAGCTTACAGACCCCGTTTCCGCCTTCGTTCTCGGCCAGATACCGGCCTGAATGGTAAAGCGGCAGTTTGGTTTCGGTGGCCGCAATCCCCTGTTCTTTCGCGCTTTCCAGCGTGTGGCCGATTCCCGCCGCCTCCGGGTTTGTGTAGATGACGGTGGGAATCGCGTGATACTCCATCATATCCCGCCTGCCAAGTATATTGTTGACCGCGACTTCGGCCTCGCGGTAAGCGGTGTGTGCCAGCATGTACTTGCCGTTTACGTCCCCGGCCGCAAAAACGCCGGGTACACCTGTCTTCATAAATTCATCTGTCAGCACCGCACCCTTTTGCACCGGGATGCTTAGCGCCTCCAGCCCGAAACCGGTGATGGCCGGCTTTCGGCCCACACAGCAAAGCGTCTTTTCGACACCCAGCGCGGCAACATCGCCCACCGCTGTACCCAATTTGAACGCCACCCCTTTTTTCTCGTAGACCTTTTGGAGCGCGTCTGAAATTTCGCGGTCAAACGGCCCGGCGACTTTGTCCGTCATCTCGTATACGGTGACCTTGCTGCCCGCCGAGTTGAACAGGCTGGCCATCTCAAGGCCGATTACCCCGCCGCCGATGACGGCCAGTGTCCTAGGTATTTCGGTCAGTGCGAGAATATCGCGGCTCTGCATGGCGGCCTCGATCCCCTTGATTGGCGGAATAACCGGTTCTGACCCTGTGCAGATCAACAGGTAGCGTGCGGTGTAGCCCTTCCCCGCCGCTTCGACCTGAAAGCCGCCGGCCGCTTTGCCCTTAATCACACCCAGCTCACGGATAATCTCTACCCCTGCTTTTGTCAGGGTGGATTCAATTCCGGTGATCAGGGTGGCGACTACTTTGTCTTTTCGCGCCACGGCTGCGGGGTAGTCAAGCGCCGCCTCTTTGCAGTTGACCCCGTATTTTGCCCCCTCGCCTTTTGCGTAGTCAAAGATTTTGGCCGAGTGAAGCAGGGCTTTGGACGGTATGCATCCCTCGTTTAGGCAGACACCGCCCAGGCTTCGTTTTTCAAACAGGGTGGTTTTAAGTCCGGCTTTGGCCGCAAGCCCGGCGGCATGGTAGCCGCCCGGCCCGCCGCCCAATATAATCAGATCATACATATTCATCACCTCGCGAGCAGGGTTGTAAAGTTTTCCAAGTTCTTGCAAAGCGCTTGCAAAAATCGGGAGGCGGGCGCGCCGTCAATCGCCCGGTGATCGTAGGTCAGCGAAAGGGCGATGGCCGGGTAGGTTTTCACTTGGCCGCCCACTTCCCGGACCCGGGTGGTGATGGTGTTTACGCCTAAAATCCCCACCTGCGGCGGGTTGAGTATGGGCGTAAAGCTCTCGACACCCAACTGCCCGAGATTGGAGACGGTAAAGCTGCCCCCGCTCAGCAGGCTCGGATCGATCGAACCGGTTTTACAGCCCTCAGCCAGCCTTTTCACTTCGTTTGATATCTCAAGCAGAGACATGTTTGACGCACCAAAGATGACCGGTACCATCAGCCCCTTTTCGGTATCCACCGCAACGGCCAGATTCACTGTGCCGAAAACGCGCAGTGACGTACCCATAAACCACGCATTGATGTCGGGGAAGTCGGGCAGTGTCCGCGAAACCGCGTACAGAACCATATCACCCAGCGTGATTCCGGCAAGGTCGCCGCCCTCTTTGAGCAGGCTTCGGTAAGCCATTAGGTTGGCCGCGTCAAACGAGTGGGTGTGGGTGAGCTGGGCCGAATTTTGCAAAGATTCGCTCATCCGGCTGGCGATTGTCTTGCGTATGGTTGTCAGCGGTTTGTCTTCATACTCTGCCGCGGGCGCGGGTGAGGTCGTGTTTGCCGCCGGTGTCCGGCTGACCCCGTCTTGGATGAGTGCGCGCACATCGCGCTCAAGTACCCGGCCATCCGGGCCGGTGGGTGCCGCTAAAGCCGGATCAATCTCGTTTTTCGCGGCCAGACGTTTGGCGCGCGGCGAAACGCCTGTGTGTTCGGCGATCGGCCTTTCGATCAGCAGTGGTGCGGGTTTATTTTCCGCCGGCGCCCCAACCGGTTCGGCCGGTTTTGCGGCTTCCGGTTTTGGCAGATCGACCGCCTCACCCGGCCGGCCGATGGCACAGACCGGTGACTTTACCGGAAGCTCGTCCCCCTCCTGCGCAAGCAGCGCCAACACACTGCCCGAAAACTCAGACTCAACATCAAAGGATGATTTTCCGGTCTCAAGAGAAAACAGATGGTCGCCAGTTTTGACCACATCGCCTACTTTCACATGCCAGGCAGTCAGCACGGCGCTTTCTTCCGATATGCCAATTTGCGGCAACAATACAATATTCGCCATATTTCTTCTCCTACACCTTGATGATTTTAACTCCCTTTGACAGGAGATGACTTTCCGTTTCAGAATCGATCATCCGGTCACAGATCACGATATCCACCTCAGACGGCCTGGCATATGTGAACGGCATACTCACCCCGATCTTTGAGCTGTCCATAAGCAGGATAACCTGTTCGGATTTTGCGACCACCGCCCGCTTTAAATCTGACTCGAAATATTCGCCGACCATAAATCCGCTGGCAATTGTGAACCCCGAAACCGCCATAAACGCAAGGTCGATGTTAATCTGTTTGATGAGGTCGGCGCTGCTGTAACCGGCACAGCCCAGCGTCTTGGGGTTCAAATGCCCTCCGGTAAGCAGCACGGTACACTGTGCGTTGTTGCCGACAATGGTCAGCGCGATGTTGGGCGCGGCGGTGAGAATGGTAAAATTTTTGTCGGGCAGCTGGCGGGCAAGTGCCATCGTGGTCGTACCCGCGTCAAGAAAGAGTGTGTTGTGCCCGCCGAGCAGCCCAACGGCGGCGGCCGCCAATTCACTCTTAACCTGTGCGTTTTCGCTCTCGCGCATTGAGTACTGCGCTTCGAGCTGGTAGAGATATTGGCGGTTGACCCGCGCTTTTCCGTGACTGCGCAAGATTGCCCCCGCCTGTTCCCAGTGAATCAGGTCCCGCCGGATGGTCTTTGGAGTACACTCGGGGAACTGGCTGAAAAGCTGGTCTGTGCTGACCTCGCCTTTGGACTGAATATATTTAAGAACCGATGCCCTGCGCTCAACCATCCGGCCACCTCCGGTTTTTCGTTTGACTATCGACCGTATTCTCAGCTTGTTATCAGTATAGCACCCAGATCGGTTTGGATACAATATGATGGCCAAAATAAACCTATATATGTCCATTTGAACACACATAGTTAATCAAAGCGCGCCTGCCCAAACTTGGGTGGGCGCGCTTTGGTTTTTACTGATACGTTTCAAGCGGGAACGAACGTTTGACCAGCTGCCTGGCCTCATCGATTCCCCCGATCTCGCCCATAGCCATCATCTGTACCAAAATATTCCCAATGGCCGTACCCTCAACCGGCCCTGCCGTCACTTTTTTGCCGCAGGCTTTTGCGGTCAGAGCGTTCAGGTAGCTGTCCTGGCTGCCACCGCCTACAATGCGGATGGTTGTATAGTTTTTTCCTGTTAGGCGCTCGATTGCGGCGACAGTCTGCGCATACGAGCCGGCCAAGCTCTGATATACCAGATAAGTGAGCTGGCCAAGGGTTTCGGGGACTTGCTGGCCGCTTTCAGCACAGGCGGTTTTGATCTCGTCAACCATGCTGTCCGGAGCCATAAACCGCGGCGCGTTCACGTCAATTCGCGAGGGGAAGCCATCGGCCGCTTCGGCCATCGCCCGCAGATCGGCGTAATTGTGCACATCGCCGGTTTCGGCTTTAATGCTCTGTAATATCCAAAGCCCCATGATGTTCTTGTGGCAGCGGTAGCGATTGCCAAAGCCGCCCTCGTTGGTCAGCGCACTGACCCGGCTTTCTTCGGTGCAGATGGGCTGGTGCAGTTCAGCGCCCATCAAACTCCAGGTGCCGCTTGAAAGGTAAAGGCTGTCTTCGTCCAGCGGGGCGGCCACCACGGCCGACCCGGTGTCGTGGGTGCAGGGAAAGATCACATCACAGCTAAAACCGACCCGCTCGGCGATTTCGGGGCGCAGCGGCCCAAGTTTTGTGCCCGGTTTGACAATCTCACCAAAGAGGCCGGCCGGCAGCCCCAGCTTTTCGATCAGGTCAAAATCCCACTCGCGCGTGGCGGCCGACACAAGCCCGGTGGTCGAGGCAATCGTCTGCTCGTGCTTTTTAACCCCGCAAAGCAGATAGCTGTAATATTCCGGCGTGAGCAGAAACCCTTTTGCTTTTTCAAGCAGTTCGGGCTGTCCGGTGCGCAGGGCCAGCATCTGATAGATGGTGTTAAACGACATTTTCTGGATGCCGGTTCTGGCGTAGAGCGCATCCTCACCGATTGCGGCGTCGGCTACCTTGTCCATCCCGTCTGTCCGGCTGTCCCGGTAAGCCACCGCGTCGCCGATCATCCCCCCGGCCTCGTCAAGCAAAGCAAAGTCCACCCCCCATGTGTCAATGCCCACACCGGCGGGAATTTTGCCGACTTCCCCGCACTTGGCAATGCCGGCCAGAATGTTCTCGAACAAGGCGTCGCTTTCCCAGCAAAGGCGGCCGTTCTTCTTGACAAAGCCATTCTTAAAGCGGTAAACTTCGCGGATTACCAGCTTGCCGTCCTCTAACCCGCCTATAATATGCCGCCCGCTTGACGCGCCAATATCAATCGCAAGATAATAAGGCAACGCTGTCAACTCCTTACGCAAAACGGAAACTTAGAACCAAATTCCACTATTTGTACATCGGCCCATAGGTTTGACAGGCGCGATAATCGGCGCTTTCGCGGTTGTCGGTGCCAAACGCCGCCCACACATGGGGACGGAATATCTTTTCGTCATCCACATTGTGCATGGCAACCGGAATGCGCAGCATTGATGCCAATGTGATCAGATCCGCGCCCTTGTGGCCGTAGCAGAATGCGCCGTGGTTGGCGCCCCAGTTGGCCATCACACTGTAAACATCGGTAAACGCACCTTTGCCGGTCAGTTTCGGCGCAAACCAGGTTGAGGGCCAAGTGGGGTCAGTGCGGTAAAGCAGTGTGTGGTTAACCTTTTCAGGCAATTCAACCGTATAGCCTTCGGCAATTTGAAGCACCGGCCCAAGGCCGTCGATCAAGTTAAGGCGGGTCATGGTGACCGGCATAACGCCGACCGTTTCGAACTTGGAAGAATATCCGCCGCCCCTGAAATACCCGCGGCTGGCCGGACACCACCGGGTATTTTCAAGGCAGGCGCTGATGTCGCTGTCGGTCATTTCCCACCAGGGTTTCATGACATTGCTGCCGGAATCGTCTTTCGATGCGCCGCTGCCGTCAAGGGCGGCCGCGCCCGAATTAATCAGGTGGATAAACCCGTCTTTGGCTTTGCCGTCCGGCTGCCATCCGGTCACCCGCTTGACGGCTTCCGGGCTCCAGTAAGTGCGCACATCGGCAAAAACCGACGCCGCGCCGTCCATCAGATGGCTGAAAAGCATTGCCATTCCGTTCAGGCCGTCGTTTTCGGTGGCCAGAATAACCGGGCGCCGCTTGCCCTGCCAGTCAAAAGTAGAAGTCAGGATCGCCTCGGTAAAGTCACCGTTCGGCTTGTAGTCTGTCCACATCCGCTGGCCCTGGAATCCGCCTGCGATCGCGTTGCGGCCAAGCGCTTCTTCGTGAAAGCCCATTTTCGCCAGCTTGGGGTTGCCCAGCAGGATATCGCGGCAGATCAGCGTCATCTTGACCACAAACTCCCACTGCTCCGCTTTTTCTTCGGCGGTAAAGCGTTTGTCTTCGGCGTTGTTGTCAAAACCCTCTTTACAGTTTGCTTTCGTCCACGCGAGGGCGGTTTTGTACTCGTCGGGGTCAAAGATGCCAAGATCAATCCGGCGCAGAATCTCGGTCATATCCACCCATTCGGCGCGAATCCCCAAATACTTCTGGAAGAAAGCGGGGTCGCAGAAAGAACCGGCAATCCCCATAGAAACCGAACCTAAACCGACATACGCTTTGTTTTTCATCTGGCCGACCGCGATTGCCGCTCTGGCAAAACGCAGGATTTTTTCGCGCACATCGGCGGGGACGCTTGTGTCCCCCGCGTCCTGAACATCGTGACCGTAAATGGCGTAAGCAGGCAGGCCCCGCTGGGCGTGGGCGGACATAACCGCAGCCAAATAAACCGCGCCCGGCCGCTCGGTCCCGTTAAAACCCCAGACCGCTTTGACCGTATCGGAAGAAAGATCCATCGTCTCACTGCCGTAGCACCAGCAGGGGGTCACGGTCAGCGTTCCGATTACGTTTTCTTTGGCGAATTTTGCGGCGCAAGCGCCCGCTTCGGCCCCGCCGCCGATTGTACTGTCGGCTATCACACACTGCACCGGCTTGCCATCGGCATAAAAAAGGTTTTCGCTGATCAGCTTTGCGGCCGCCTCGGCCATATTCATGGTCTGGGTTTCAAGCCCCTCGCGCACACCGCCCCAACGCCCGTCAATTGTTGGCCGGATTCCAATTTTAGGATATTCCATCTTCACAGTCACTCCAATCACTATTTTCCTGTTATAACGCCTTTTTTTAGGATGATGTTTGCATAGATCGCACTTTCACCCGTGGCGATTATTGCGTAAGCGGCTTTGCCCCGTTCGTAAAAATTAAAGCGCTCAATCCGCTCAATCTTGCTGCCCGGCTCATGCTTGTTTACGATCTCTTCGTACCTTGCCCAAATCGGCGGCCGGTCCGCACCTTTCGGTACATCCATCAGGGCAGCCGGGCAATCGACATGTGCATCCAGCGGAAAAAACGCAAGGATCGCTTCAAGCAGTTCGGGTACGCCATGACCGTCACACCGCACAAGGTTTCTGGCGTTTGAGGCGGCGGGATAGTTGCCGTCGGCGATTACGATTTCGTCCCCGTGGCCCATTTCCATCAGAATTTTCAGCAGTTGGGGCGATAATATGGCCGGTATGTTTTTTAGCATTCGAATCACACTCCCGGGCAGATATAGGCGTGGGATGGTGCTTAAAACACCATCCCACGCTATTCTTGATTGTCGAAATTAATCGTAGAGAAGCAGGGCAATGTCAGGGTCGTTCATGTTCGAAGCATCCCACCATCTTGCGCCTGTGTCAACGTCGCTGATCGATTCACCGCGAACCGCGCGAACCGCGAGGGAAACAGAGTAGTAACCGATGTGGAAGGGGTCCTGTGTGATTGCGCCCATGAAGATACCGGCTTGAACAGCGGCCTTTTGAACGGTACCGGCGTCAAACCCGACGATTCTGACGTCCTCCGGAACGCTTGCGCCCGCGTTGATCGCGGCCAGAATGCCGTTGGCAGCGCCTTCGTTCGAGGCAAACACGCCTGCCAGGCCGGGCATGGTGAGGATGCCGTTTGCGGCGCTGGTCATATCAACGATGCTCGGGGTCGCGCCGACGATTACTTCGATGCGGACAGCCGCGTCCGCGTCACCGGTGTTGATCGCGCCGAAACCGCCTGTGATGGCCACGCTGTCATTCACACCACCGGCAAGGGTTAGCATCCGCTGGGCAAAGCCGCGGGTACGCCCGGTGATTGATTCACTGGTTACATCTTGAGAAAGAACGGCGATGATCACGGGGCTGTCGGCAGTGGCGGCCGCGATTTGGTCTTGGATGGCTGGGAACATGCCCTCGGCACCCAGAGCGGCGGCGGCATCATTGTCGGTCGAAGCGTTTGCCAGAACCTGCCCGGCGGGAGCATCCGGCACGCCGGAGTCAAACCCGACAACGGGAATGCCGGAGTCATAAGCTTGTTGCAGCTGCGAAAGGACCGCGTCGGTGCTCAGCGCCGCAAGAGCAATGGCGTCCGGGTTAAGGGCAAGCTGTTGGTTGAGCATGTTGACTTGAACGTCAATGTCGGCTTCGCTTTCGGGGCCGTCAAAGAAGATGCTTACGCCGTATTCTTCAGCGGCGGCTCGTGCTCCGGCGTAAACAGCTTGCCAGAACTGGTGTTGAAAGCCCTTTGAGATGATCGAAATGTAAAGTTCTTCACCATCGCCGGCGTCTGTGGCGGGCGTATCGGCCGCGGGGGCATTGGCCGCAGGCGCGGCGGGGGCAGGGGTCGCGGGTGCGGGGGATGGCGCGCAGGCGGCAAATATGGCAACAGACATCACCAGTGCCAGCGCAATAGCTAGTGTTTTTTTCATAGTGAAAAGTTCCTCCTGTTTCTTAAGATCAATATTTATTTTCTTTTAACCTGGTTCGCCTTTTTTGTCCGCTGAATGTCCATAAAGACAGCGACAATAACAACGACACCGGTAAAGAACACTTGATAAGGTGCGGGCAGGCCCATCGACACAAGGCCGTTAGTCAAAACACTCATGATGAACACACCGATGATTGTGCCGGTGACAGACCCCACCCCGCCAGAGAGCGAAGTGCCGCCAATAACCACCGCGGCGATGGCCGAAAGCTCAAAACCCTGACCGGTGCCGGGTACGATAACCGTGTAAGCGGCCGAAAAGAAGATGGCCGCTATGCCGGCTGAAAGCCCGCTGATCACATAAGCGGCCAACTTCCAGTTGCTGGCGTTTACCCCCGAAAGCCGGACAGCTTCTTCGTTTGAGCCGACCGCATAAATATACCGGCCAAGTTTTGTCTTATTCAGTATGATAAAGGTAATGATCAGGTAAGACCCCAGAAAGACAGCACCCATCGGGAAGTTGCCTTCCGAGCGCAGGAATACGCGGGCAAACCACGCATCCGCCTCAAGGATGGTCGGGAAAGTACGCGACTGCACATTGGTTATGATTGACCCAAGCCCCATTGAAACCATCATTGTACCCAACGTCGCTATAAAGGGCGGCAACCCGACTTTTGTCACCATTACCCCGTTAAACAGACCGAATGTTGTACCCACCAGAATCATGGCAATAATGCAAATCCACAGCGGCATATCATGTATCCGGTAAAGCTCGCCGCCCACCAGGGCTGAGCAGATCATCACCGTGCCGATCGAGAGGTCGATCCCCCCGGTAATGATGACAAACGTGACGCCGATTGCCAAAAATCCCACAAAATAAGACTGCGCCAGTATGTTCAATGTGGTGGGCACAGTGACAAAGTTCCGGCCCGCGTATGCAAAAAACAGATACAGAATGACCAATGACCCAAAGGCCAATAGTTTTTGAAGCTGAATCTTTTTTACCCTGTCCCCCATATGCTGATTCCCCTTAAGATTTTTGGGTTGCCAACGTCATGATCGCGTGTTGGTCGGCTTCTTCAATCGGCATGGTGCCGGTGTGTGCACCCTCACACATGACCAGTATCCGGTCGCTCATCCGGATGAGCTCGGGCAATTCAGACGAGATCATGATGATCGACTTTCCGTTTTCGGCCAGCGCGTTCATCAGTTTATATATTTCGCTTTTCGCGCCGACATCGATCCCGCGGGTGGGCTCGTCAAATATGAGCACATCACAGTTCCGGATCAGCCATTTAGCGATAACAACCTTTTGCTGGTTGCCCCCCGAAAGGTTTTTGACCGTCTGCCCGACCGACGGGGTCTTGACGTTGATCTTTTCGACATACTCTTTCGAGACTGCGCGGATTTTTGTGTCGTTGATGAATCCCCCGCTGGTGTAGTTGTCAAGTGAAGCCATAACCGCGTTGGCCGAAACGCTCATCCCTACGGCCAGGCCAAACCGCTTCCGGTCTTCAGAAAGGTAACCGATCCCGTTCCTTACCGCGTCGGCCGGGGAATTGATCTCAACTTTTTTCCCGTTTATAAAAATGTCGCCCGACCATCTTTTGTCCGCGCCAAAAATCAGCCGCGCGGTCTCGGTTCTGCCTGCGCCCATTAACCCGGCAAAACCCAGTATCTCGCCTTTGTGAAGTTCGAAGCTGATGCCCTTGACATCCACTGAACTTAAATTTTCGACCCTGAGCACGACAGGCGCGCCTTCGGGCACTGTGCTCGCCTGCTTGGGTTCCTCATATGTAACCCGGCCGATCATCATCTGAATAACTTCACCGATCTCGATTTGTGCCGTGTTTTTTGTACCGATAAACTCACCGTCCCGCAAAACTGTGATGCGGTCGGTGATCCGTTTGATTTCATCCATCCGGTGGGATATGTAAATCATACCCACGCCTTTATCGCGCAGTTCGGCAATGATTTCAAAAAGCACGTCGATCTCCGCGTCGGTCAATGTGGCGGTCGGCTCGTCAAAGATGATGATTTTTGAGTCATAAGAAATCGCTTTGGCAATCTCAACAATCTGCTGTTTGCCCACCGTGAGGTTCTGTACTTTCTCTTGGGGGTCGATTTTAACGCCCAAGCGCTCAAAGAGCGCCGCTGACTTTTGGTTGATGCTCTTCTCGTCTAAAAAGAAGCCTTTGCTTTCGCGGCCAATAAAGATATTCTGCGCTACAGTAAGGTGATTCATCAAGTTCAGTTCCTGGTGTACAATAGATATCCCGGCGTCTTGCGCGGCCTTGGGGGTTTTAAAGTCAACCTTTTGCCCGTAAAATAATATCTCGCCTTCGTCCGGGCTGTGAATGCCGGTGAGAATCTTCATCATAGTGGATTTACCCGCGCCGTTTTCGCCGACCAGAGCAAGGACCTCTCCCGCGCGAAGGTTGATCGAGCAGCGCTTCAGTGCATGCACTCCTTGAAACCGCTTGTCAATCCCGTTCATCTCCAGGAGAAACTCGCCTCTTACGGTTCCCTCCGCCACTGTGCTCACCGCCCCTTAATTGTGGATCTTAATTTAGATGCGCATAATTGATGATATCACACATTTATGCGGAAAACAATAAAAGAATACTGTGCATTATATTACAAAATATTACGTCAAAACTACCCTGACTTGATTTGCAGCTTAGGCTGTATATCGCGTGTGTTCGAGTATATCATCCTATCTTTGACTGTGCAATACAAATGGACAAAACAAACCCCAAAATGTCCATTTGACTATATTTTGCACAAAACTTTACCATAAAAACTACACAACTTGAAAGTGGTATTGTTTATGAGTGGCAGCAATAAAAGGTTTTTATATTGCTGTTTGTCGTTTGTGAGTACCATCGCGCCCACTGTACATTACAAAGTAAAGATCTGAAAAACAATGCCGGCCTTGTTGGGGCGACAAGGTCACTCCCATCCCCCAAGCAATGACTTATCCGCTTTCACCTTGTTGATTATCTCTTTTCCAGACCGGCAGTTATCAAATTTCCCGTTAGAGATTTCGTCGATTACCGCCCTCATTAAAGTGCCGTAATAAGCTTCCGGCGTGATTCCTGTCGAAGTGCTGTGAAAGTGCTGTTGATCTTTGCTAAAGCGGATATTCTCATACTCTTCCTTAACTTGTTCAATCAGATCGTCACGTGTCATGGTTTCGCTTTCACTCCTCGAATAAACTTATGCTTTGTCCGCACAATATCAGTAGTATTCTCAAATCCAATCGCTTTATTAGGAGGATATTCAAAATTGGAGATGGAACACAAATCGTTCTGGCAGCTTGAAGATGGGCCTAAGTTCAGCCCCTTACAGAAAGACATAACTGTGAATACCGCGATTATCGGCTCCGGCATATGCGGGCTGCTTTGCGCGTATTTTCTGCATCAAAAGGGCGTTCGGGATATCGCCGTCATCGACGCCGGCGAAGTATGCGGCGGCGTGAGCGCAAACACCACCGCAAAGATCACTTCACAGCACGGGCTGATCTACGCCAGGCTGATAGAAGGGCTTGGAGAGGAAAGGGCGGCGCAGTATCTCGCCGCCAACGAAAAGGCCGTGCGAGATTACCGGGAAATTATCACCCGCGAGCAGATAAACTGCGACTTTATCACCACAAACGCATGGATATACACCACCACACAGAAAAGACTGCAAGATATCGAGGATGAGCTGGCCGCGGCCCAAAAGCTTGGGGTCAGCGCATCTTTTGACACAAAGACCGAGTTGCCCTTCCCGGTCGAAGGGGCAATCCGGTTCCCGAATCAGGCGCACTTCCACCCCCTTAAGTTTGCCTTTCGTATCTGCGATATCCTCACGAAGGCCGGGTGCGAAATCTATACCCGCGCAAAAGCGACCGGGGCCGAAAACGGGGTGGTTTATACCGACAGGGGCAATATACGCGCGGAGCATATTGTATCCTGTTCACACTACCCCTTTATAGACAAGCACTCGCTGTTGTTTACGAAAATCTATCAGGATCGCTCTTATCTGCTTGCGCTCAAGGGCGCGGGCACTATCCGGGACATGTATCTGGACTGCGAAAATGGCGGGCTGTCCTTCCGCCCACAAATGGACGAGAACAATGAGGATATGATCCTTTTCGGCGGATATGACCACAAAACAGGCCACGAAGATGGCGCCGTGCATTTCGACAGCCTGCAAAAAGAAGCGGAGCGGTGCTATCCGGGGCACAAAACAGCCTGCATGTGGTCGGCACAGGACTGCATGACGCATGACAAAATCCCTTATATCGGACGTTATCACACCGCCGGGGAAAACATCTATCTCGCGACCGGCTTCAACAAGTGGGGGATGACCTCCAGCATGGCGGCAGCCGATATCATCAGCGATCTGATCACAAAAGGAGACAGCGGCTTCACAGACGCCTTTAGCCTGAATCGGGGCGATATCGGGCTTCAAGCCAAAAGCTTCATCAAACAAACCGCTGATATCGCCGGAAATTTCCTGACACACCTGACAATGGCCGATAAGCGCCTGCAAACAATTCACAACAACGAAGGCGGCATCGTCGAGTCCGGCGGCAAGCGCGTGGGTATCTATAAGGATATCTCCGGACATATTCATGCCGTAAAACCGGTGTGCACCCATATGGGCTGCGCGATAAAGTGGAACAAAGACGAAAACACCTGGGATTGCACCTGCCACGGCTCACGGTTCGACTATCAGGGCAATGTGGTCGGCGGCCCGGCCTTAAAACCCCTTGAGCGCCTGGAGTTTCAGCGGGATTAATCTCACAGGAAAGCCCCATAGACAAAGGCTTAAAAGCGCCTTGTCTATGGGGTTTCTGTTCATGCAATAGAACGAACAAAGTCGGGTATAAGGCTTTAATGCTATGTTGTCTTCCAGCGTTTGAGCGTGGGTATCCCTTCGTTGCATTGTTCTTTCGCATCCTCCGGTGAAAAACCAAAGCTTTCAACCATCATGGCCGCAACGGTCTCAATCATTCCCTCCAGTGTGATATTGGGGTCTGTAAATGTGCCGCTGTCATAACAATTTTGGCAATAGTCCACACTCTTGCTCCCGTTTGCCTCTGTTCCGTACATCTCGTCGGTTTCACCCATAGGCATACCGCAGCTTTCACAAAATCTTTCCTGCATAATCATCTCTCCTTCACAGAATTTTGATAAGCGCTTCTGAATTTCAACAAGGTCTGCCTGTTGATTCGCACCACATATAAAGCATAACACACATAAAGTGACAGCAGTACGTCATGTTTTGGACATGTATTTGTTTTTTATTTTTTCGATACGAACCAGCATTTCGTCGCGAATATGCTGTGGTTCCAGTATTTCAGCCGCCGTACCATATGAAAGAATATAGTCATGTATCCACTGGCCTTGCGCCATGCGCAGTGTCAATGACCCATCTTCATTGGCGGTTATATCGCGTTCGGCAAACTCATCATAAATCCGAAATTTCGCGTGCGCGGCAATGAGAAGCCGAACCTCTACAGGGGTATACTCTGAAGGGTCATACGTCGGCTCAATTCTGGGAGTTTCGTAAGCGCTTCTGTTAAATGGCGTATCTAAAACTTCCATGTTGCTTATGCGGGAAAACTTAAACACCCTGTAGTCGTTATCGCTCAAACAAAACGTCTGTAGATACCATGCCTTTGATTTGAATGACAGCTTGAGAGGATACACTTTACGTCCCTTAGATTCGCCATATGCGCTTATATAATCGAACGACACGGCAAGCTCGTTAATGATGGCATTTTTCAATCTTTCAAACTTCGCATTGTCTGCCTCGCTGTGCCCCCAGCGCGAAAAATCAACCTCAATCCACTCTTTGTTCGGGCTGTCAAAAAAGCTCCGCAATCTGCCAAACGCTTGATCGGTATCAATGAACTCTGTCGCAGACATACTTTGCAGGGAAAACAAAATTTGCTTTTGTTCATCCTCTGAAACAAGCGCTTTGTTAAGCACGAAATTGTCTTGAATAAAAATTCCGCCGCCCTTGCCCTGCGTTGTGTATATCGGTACCCCTGCCGTTGACAGCGTGTCAATGTCACGCAAAATGGTTCGCTTGGAAACCTCAAAATGCGAAGCCAATTCATTTGCCGTTACCTGTTTTTTATTCATCAATAGGTACACGATCTCAAATAAGCGGTTAATCTGCATACTCTCACCTCATGGATAGTATATCATAATGCGACAAGCAGCATCGCTAAAAAACTTTTCATACCGCTTGACAACACCCAAGACATCTGATATACTGCCAAAAGTTACAAAAATATTACAAAGGAGGCTGCGTCATGCCGAGGAATCAATACCCAATACAATCGAATCGAATACCCGGTTTCGGAACGCTTGTATTCGTGTCACAAGGCGCGGCTGCTTTCTAGCCGCTTGTTGTCGGCATATACATCAGCAAAACCCGAAGCCACAGCGCTTCGGGTTTTTTTGCGCTTTTACAAGAAAGGTTGAATACCATGATTGAATTAACAGGCAAGTACAATACCGCCAAAGTCTTCACAGACAATGTGGAGGCGGAAGCGATTTCGCAGATTATCACCCTGCTAAACCAAGAATTTGCGGCGGGGAGCTGTGTCCGCGTTATGCCGGACACCCACGCCGGCGCGGGCTGCACCATCGGCACGACCATTACCATTCGGGATAAAGCCGTGCCCTATATGGTCGGCGTAGACATTGGGTGTGGAATGGAAACTGTGCGCCTGCGCGACAGTCACATTGAGCTGGAACAGTTGGATAAAGCCATCCACGAGAAAATCCCCTCCGGGATGAACGTGCGAAAAGACGCTCACCAAATGGCGCAAAGTACACGTATTCACGAGCTGCGCTGCCGGGAGTATGTAAATTTAGACCGCGCGTACAGCTCGATTGGGACTCTGGGCGGCGGCAATCACTTTATCGAGCTTGGCAAGGATGATAGCGGAAAGCTGTATTTAGTCATCCATTCCGGCAGCCGGTATCTGGGCAAACAGGTGGCCGACTATTACCAGAACGCCGCCATTCAGCAGCGCAAACAAGATACCAAAGCCGCACAGGATTTGATCGCCGGCCTGAAGGCGAAAGGCAGGGAAAAGGAAATCCAGAAGAGGCTCAAAAAGCTGCCGGTTTCTGAAGTAAGCAAGACCCTGGCCTGGCTGGACGGCCGGCTTTTGGAAGATTACCTTCACGACATGGCCATCACACAGGAATACGCCGACCTAAACCGCAAGTGCATGGTAAGGGAGATTCTAAAAGCGGCCGGGCTAAAAGCGGAGGACAGCTTTTCGACCATTCACAACTACATTGATATCGAACATGGAATCTTGCGCAAGGGCGCTATTTCCGCGCGGGAGGGCGAACGGGTGCTGATTCCCATCAACATGCGGGACGGCAGCTTGCTTTGCACCGGCAAGGGAAACCCCGACTGGAACTGGTCGGCACCCCACGGCGCGGGGCGGCTGATGAGCCGCCGCCAGGCCAAGGACAGTATTACACTCAGCCAATACAAGGAGTCGATGCAGGGGATTTATTCCTCAACGGTAGATAAGAGTACCATTGACGAGGCGCCGTTCGCGTACAAGCCGATGGAAGAAATCGTAGCAAATATCGGTGAGACGGTGGATATTGTGACCACAATCAAACCGCTCTACAACTTTAAGGCGGCGGACGCGTAGCCTTGGATCTTCTTCAGTCCCGGCCTCTTTCATTGATTCATCCATCTGGCCATGCTATAATTAAGCGCAGTGGATGTCAATCATGCTAGGGAGGGAACAATTGTGGAAAAAGAACTGAACCTTGAGCGCGAAATAGAGCGGTCGATACCCGAATACAGCGGGGTTTTGCGTAGCCATATGCTTGAAATCCCAAGCCAGATAGAGGGGTGCGGCGGAATTCGAATCTTTGGCCGGCTGATCAAGTCCCTGGTTTTTAGCACCGACATCGCGATCATACGCAACACCAACGCGGACGCCGTGATCGCGGTTTACCCATTCACCCCTCAGCCGATTATCTCCCACGCGCTGATTACCGCCTCTGACATTCCCGTTTTTTGCGGGGTCGGCGGCGGAACCACCACAGGGAACAGGGTGGTGCATCTCGCGTCGTCCGCTGAGTTTCAGGGCGGTTTTGGGGTGGTACTCAACGCGCCCACGCACAATGACACCATACGCAAAGTGCGGGAGGTCATAGACATCCCCATTGTGATAACGGTGGTCAGCGAATTTGACAATGTGGCCGACCGAATCGAAGCGGGGGCTGCCATCCTGAACGTCTCAGCTGCGGCAAAAACACCCTGGCTTGTCGAAAGAATCCGAAAAGAGTTCCCGCAGGCCGCGATCATCGCGACGGGCGGCCCGACCGAGCAGTCGATCACAGACACCGTTGGCGCGGGCGCTAACGCCATCACCTGGACACCCCCAACCACCGGCGAAATCTTTAGCAGGATGATGACCAGGTACAGAGCCCTGTCAAAAGAAAAGCGAGATGTATAAGGGATTGATATCCCGTTATTAAGACGCCCGCGCCCGATACCCGCGAAGCGGTTGCAATTTTCGCCTGAATGTGCAATAATACATTTATACATAAAATGAAGGTGCGCAAAGCTTGCGGTGTTTTGGCCGCAAGCGAAGCGAGAATAGGGAATCAGGTTGGAACCCTGAGCAGTCCTGCTGCCGTGTTGATCATAAAAATGCCGTCGTCATGCGTCCTTACAGCTGTCGACAGCACAACATCAAGGTATTGTATGATCAAAGCCGGAAGACCTGCCTCATTTTTCAGCGGCCTTGGCCGTTGCCGTACTGACTCCACAGAGAATGGGGCAATATGGATTGTCGTAAGGCCGTTTACGTAAACCTTACGACAATTACAACATTTACCCTGCCGGTGATGGAGCAAAGCTTCGCCACGGGCAGGGATTTTTTATTGAAAAGAGGCGGTACCATGTCAGCGTTCCCGCTGGAGCACTACATATCGCAGATCAGGCCACCGGATACGGCGGCCATGAACAAGGCGTCGGTCAGGCTGGACAGCCTGGTTAAGCCGCCGGGCAGCCTGGGCAAGCTCGAATCGATTGCGATCACCCTGGCAGGGATTGGCGGCGACACATACTACAGCGCCGGCAAGCGGTGTGTAATCATCATGGCCGCCGACAACGGGGTGGCTGGCGAAGGGGTTGCGTCCGCGCCGCAGTCGGTTACATATATGCAGACAATCAATTTCACGAAAGGGATTACCGGGGTAGCTGTGCTGGCCAAGCAGTTTGGCGCCGACCTAAAGATTGTAGACGTCGGTGTGAACGCGCAGATCGATCACCCTCTCGTGATCAACCGCAAAGTGCGCATGTCGACCGAAAACATCGCAAAGCGCGACGCGATGACCCGCGATCAAGCGGTCGAAGCCGTTTTGGCCGGGATCGAGACCGCCATTGACGCGGCCAAACAGGGATACACGCTGTTGGGCGCGGGTGAGATGGGGATCGGCAACACGACCACTTCGGCGGCTGTGTTGAGCGCGCTGACCGGCCTGGCGGCCGAGCAGACGGCCGGCAGGGGCGCAGGGCTGACCGAAAGCGGCTACCGGCATAAGATTCAAGTAATAGAGACAGCATTGCGGGACCGCGCACCTGATCCCACCGACCCGATTGATGTGCTCGCCAAAGTGGGCGGGCTGGATATCGCGGCTATGGCCGGGGTCTATATCGGCGGCGGATACATGCGGATCCCCGTGGTCATTGACGGGTTCATCTCAATCGTGGCCGCTTTGGTTGCCGCGTGCGTTTGCCCGGCTGTCCGGCCATACATGATCGCCTCTCACGCATCGGATGAGCAAGGCTACAAACACGCCGCGAAAGCTTTGGAGATCGAACCCTGCCTGCATCTGGATATGCGGCTGGGCGAGGGCAGCGGCTGCCCGCTCATGTTCGCGATGATCGACGCGGCCTGCGCGCTTATCCGCGATATGGGCACTTTCGAGCAGGCAGGAATCGGGGAAGAATATCTCAACGCGTTGCAAGAGGCTTAGCTATGCGGGTATTCATTTCCGGCGGCTGCAAAAACGGCAAATCGTACCACGCCCAGCGGCTTGCCAAACATTCGGCGGGGAGCGGCAGGCCGCTTTATTACATCGCTACAATGAAGCCGGTGGACAGCGAAGACGACGAGCGGATCGCAAGGCATAGGGCCGACCGCCGCGGATGGGGGTTTGTTACAATTGAACAGCCGCAAAACATCGAGGAAATCCTGAAAAAGTGCGATACCGTCGGCTCTTTTCTGCTGGATAGCCTGACCGCGCTGCTTTCAAACGAGATGTTTACCGCAGGCGGCGAAATCAGTGAAAACGCGGCCGAAAAGATATCGGGCGGGCTTCGCCAGGTAATCGAACAAATCCCGCGGATTGTGATTGTATCCGACTATATTTACAGCGACGCGATAAAGTATGACCCGCTGACCGAAGCCTATCGGAAATCTCTGGCCGGCCTTGACCGGCTGGCCGCGGGGCGGTGCGAGGTTGTGCTTGAAGCGGCCTACACCCAGATCATTGCCCACAAAGGCGGGGGTGTGTTTGATGCGCTGCCTTAAAGGGTTCTATATGTCACTCGGGATGTTTTCCGCCATCCCCCTCCCCTATCATTTTTGGAATGAAAAATATCTGCCGGTGATGGTTGCCGGCTTTCCGCTGGTGGGCGGGGTAATCGGCGGGCTTTGGTGGCTGGCGGCGTGGGGGCTGATCGCGCTGGGCATTCCGCTTATGCTCACAGCGGCGGCGCTCACGCTCTCGCCTTTCCTGATCGCCGGGTTTATCCACCTGGACGGCTTTATGGACACAAGTGACGCCCATCTTTCCCGCCGCCCGCTTAAAGAGCGTTTGCGCATCCTTAAAGACCCGCTTGTGGGCACGTTTGCGGTCGTTATGCTGGCGGTGTTGCTTCTGTTTCAGTTCGCGGCCATGTATATAGTGGCTGAGAATGGGGGGTACTTAGCGCTTCTGGTCACCATTTCGGTGCTGGCCAGATGCTGTTCAACACTGGCCATCTTCGGGCTTAAGCATCTGTCCATCAGCAATTACGGGCCGCTGCTCGCACAGGGGGTCAGTGTTTCACACAAAGTATTTGTGTTTGTGGCTGCCGCGGGAGCGATCGCGCTGTCATTTGTTTACGCGGGTATACCCGGCCTGATTGTAGCGGCGGCTGTGGTCTTGGGTTACTGCGCGGCCATGTCGCGGGTTTACCGGAGTTTTGGCGGCGTTTCAGGGGATTTACTGGGATACAGCCAGGTGATTAGCGAAGTGTGCGGGCTGATCGCGCTGGCGCTCATACAAGGGTGGTGACGAGATGATTTTGATTTTCGGCGGGGTATATCAGGGCAAGCTAGGGTACGCGCTGGAGCGCTTTGGCTTGACGCAGTCCGACGTTTACTATTGCAGTGAGGATGAAGCCGGCATCCCAAAGGACAAGCGGATCGTTTGTGGATTTGACCGGTGGATTTTAGCGCTCATCCGCGCAGATCGGGATGTCTTATCGGCCGTGGATGCATTCATCAAGCAAAGCGGCGATGTGATCGTCATCTGCGACGACGTATCTTGCGGGGTGGTACCGGTTGACCCACAGTTGCGGCAATGGCGGGAAGAAACCGGCCGGGCGATGGCTCTGGTCTCCCGGGAAAGCAACGAGGTGATTCGGCTCTTTTGCTCTATCCCCACCCGGGTGAAGTGATGGTGGTTTACTTGATCCGGCATGGCAAAACCGCGGCCACCGAGCAAAAACTTTACTGCGGCGCGACCGACCTGCCACTGTCCGATGACGGTGTCGCATACATTAAATACTTAATGGCAGAGGGTGTTTATCCGCCGGCCGCCGACCTTTATTTCACCAGTGGGATGAAACGGGCTGAGCAGACGCTGAGCTTAATCTACGGCCAGGTGAATCGGACTATACTGCCCGAACTCGCCGAGTACAATTTTGGGGATTTCGAGATGCAGCTCCACGAACAACTGACCAATCGATGCGATTACCAGGCTTGGATCGGTGACCGGACCGGGCGCATCGCCTGTCCCGGCGGGGAGAGCCGGGAGCAGTTCGCCCGGCGGGTACTGGCGGGGTACGCACAGATTGTGGAAATATCGCGCGAGGTTGAGACAGTTCTGGCCATATGTCACGGCGGTTCGATAACCTGCATTATGGACTATCTCTTCCCGGACGCGCAAAAAAGCTTTTACGATTGGTACCTCGCGCCGGGGCACGGGTATAAGCTCACGTATGACAAACAAGGTTCTTGTTGGTATACAAAATTATTGGAGGAAGCGTAAATGCGAAAAACGATTGGTATATGGCTTTGCCTTGTGATGATAGTCGCGGTGCTGACATCCTGCGCGGCACAGCCGGCCACGCCCACACCTGAGACTGAACCCGTGGCCACCGCGGATCTGCCCGCCCCCAGCCAGAGGGTCGAGACCGACCGGGAGGGCTTTCCGATCACCCTGCCTGAGCAAATCGATGCCATCATATCTATCGGGCCATCCAATACCGAAGTTCTTGTGGCTTTGGGTTTTGGTGACCTAATCATCGCCACCGACATGTTTTCTGAAGACATTGAAGGGATACATCCCGGCATCTCGGTGCTTGACATGATGGCGCTTGATCTGGAATTCATTGTGAACGCCCAGCCGGACATCGTGTTTGTGACCGGTATGTCCAGATTGAGCGGTGATCAGGATCCGCTGCGCCTGGTTACAGACGCGGGGATATCCGTCATATACATGCCCTCAAGTGCAAGCATTGCGGCAATCATGGAAGATATCCTCTTTATGGCCGACGTGATGGACGCACAGCCGGCCGGCCTTGCAATTATCGCGGAAATGGAAACCGAAATTGAGCGCGTCCGACAGATTTCCCAGGCCATCACCGAGCGGCGGCGAGTCTACTTTGAACTGTCGGCCGCACCACATATGGTCAGTTTTGGCCGGGGCGTCTTCCTGCACGAGATGATTGAGCTGGTGGGCGCCGAAAACATTTTCGCCGATCAGGACAGCTGGATATCGGTCTCGGATGAGGTTGTTCCAGCCGCCGACCCCGATGTAATCCTGACTTCGGTTGGCTATCTCGACGATCCCGTAGGTGAGATACTTTCCAGGCCGGGCTGGGGCGGAATGACTGCGGTGGCAAACGGCAGCGTGTTCTCCATCGACACCGATTCGAGCAACCGGCCAAGCCACAACATTGTCATCGCTTTACAGCAGATCGCGCAGGCCGTCTATCCTGAATATTTCGGATAATATCGCTCGATGGCAGGGGAGAATATCGCCGGCATAACAACAGGGAGGAAAAACGATGCGCAAAATCGCAATCTCATACAGCGGCGGCAAAGAGAGCGCACTGGCTCTTTACCGCGCTATTTCGCAAGGATTCGAGCCGGTCACGCTGATCACCACTTACAGCGCAGACCGGGACAGATCACTTTTCCACGGCCTGTCCGAACCGGTGTTAAAGCGCATCGCGCGCTCCCTTGACATTCCCATTTTTTTGGCCAAACCGACGATTGACAACTACGCACAGTGCTTCGAAAACGCGCTGCTCCACGCCAAAGGGCTGGGCGCAACAGCCTGTGTATTCGGCGACATCGATATTGAAGATCACCGCGCCTGGGGCCGCGAGCGCTGTCAAGCCGTCGAGATCGATCCACTCTACCCACTTTGGGGGGAAAGCCGGGAATCACTGGTACACGAATTCATCGACGCCGGCTTTGTCGCCAACATTGTGGTTGTGGACACCAAGCGGCTGAGCGATGACTTTCTCGGCCGGCAGCTGACCAAAGAGATTGTCGGCCAGATCGCCGAAACCGGAGCGGATATCTGCGGCGAGAACGGCGAATACCACACATTTGTCTCAGCCGGGCCGATTTTCAGGCCGCCGGTGCAATTTGCTTTCGGCGAAAAAGTTATGCACGACGAGTACGCACTGTTGCCGGTTAAAGAATAGCAAAGGCGGCAGTGGCGTCAAACACGCACACTGCCGCCTTTTTTAATATCAGATACGCGCTGTCCGGCTACATTCCGCTCAGCGATTTGCTGTCCGTGGGCAAAAAGTCCGCCCGCTTTAAAGCCATCACGATGACCGGAATCAGCACGATGTGCAGGATAATCCCCGGAACCGCATTGATAAACGCGCCCGCCATAAACAACTCAAAAGTAAATGGCAGCCCGGTTACCCCGCTCAGCAGATAGCGGGCGCCCCCCCAGACAATCCGGCCAAAGAACATCGCGCCGATCAGCGACAGGTAGATGTATCCCGTCCGCTTGGGCAGCGCCCTGTATAGCCAGCCGGACACAAAGCCGTAAACCGCCAGCTCAAAGCTCATGGCGACCCCGATCGGCATGATGGGCGGCATACCAAACAGCGCAAAGCGCAGCAGCGGCGCGATAAGCCCGACAATGGCGGCGTAAAACGGCCCGGCTATAAATCCGCTAAGAAACACCGGGATATGCATGGGCGAGAGTGCGGCCCCGATCTGCGGGATCTGGCCGGTCAGGAAGGGCAGAAGCATACACAGTGCAAGGCAGACCCCCGCGGCCGCCAGCTTGCGCACTGATTTGTTTTTCGTACTTGCGTTTGTTGTGTTCATCATAAATTCTCCCTTTTGGTATTCCGCCTTGAACGGGAGCCGCACCTTCGTGATGCGATTATGATTGTAATGTATATTTGGCAATGCCGGCTTGGGCCGGCTATTTTTGCGCCATCTTAATAAGCTCGTCTACCGCTTCGCCAATCAGCCTGGTCATGGAAAGCGAGCCTGCGCCGACAATGATATTGTTGCAAAGGTTGATCGGCAATAACAGTTTTTTGGCCCGGCTCTGCCCGACCGCTACCGCCATGGCCGGGGTGACCTCGCCCAAAAGTGAATCGGCCGAAATGATCCCGATCGGACCGATGATTACATCGGCCTCCCGGCCGGCCAGAATGACCGGGTTCTCACCGGTCGCGCCTGCCCCCGCCCCCGCTTTGAGCATAGCCGAAGTCGCAATGCTGTTTGTGCCCACACAAGTCAGCTCACAGGGGATGTCCGCGCCCTTAATGCGCTCAATGAGCATCTGCCCCATCTTTCCGCCCTGGCCGTCAATCACTACAACTTTCACAGCACCCCTCCTGTTCACCGGTGTTGAAAATCAGATCGCACCGGTCGGCGATCCCGAAATGATCGAAGTACCCGTCTTCTTTTGGGACCCACTCGCCGACAAACCGGTCATACAACTGCGGGTTGCGCGCAAGGAGTCGCCGGCGCTGTTCGGGTTTCGAAATAGCCAAAAAAACTTTGAGGTCACAGTAGTCGCCAAAATGCGGGTGTTGACTGTAAACGCCTTCAACAACGTTGAGAGGGTGCGGGTTAACCGCTATCGGCTCGGAAAGCGCACCTGTACGGCAGTCGTAAGGGCGATAAAAGAATGTTTCCCCGGCTTTTAGCGGCGTTAAAACTTCCCCGCTAAACCGCTCATAATCAATGTTGCCGCCCACCTCACCCAAGCGCTTGGATGTCCTCTGTTCCGGCCGAAGAAAGAAGTGGTCCATTGAAAATACGTTGCAGCCATAAATGGATTTCAGCAATGCGGCCAACGTGGACTTCCCCGCCCCGCTGCCCCCGTCGACGGCAACGGTGACCGGTTTGCCTTTCCGAATAAGCGCGTCAATCGCGCCAAAGAGCGGAAGAAAGTCACAGAGCTCCCGGCGCACCACCCGGTAGGCGGGCGAGTAAGCCGCGCGGTATTGCGCACTGTGCCGGAATGGCGGGTAACCATCCGCGCGGAGCTTGTCAATGGCGTTATAAACCTCACCGGCGTCAAACGGAAGGCTTTTATCTTCACAGAGCGCGATGAATGCCGCCGCTTTTTGCTCGAAGCCGGCGGCCTCACCGGCCGGCTGGCCGGCTGTGTATACAAGGAACGCGCAGAGTGTTTCGGACGTGAGCAAATCCCTCCGCAGCGCCCGCAGGTAGAGTCTGCAATAACCACTGCCGATCGTTTCGAACACCGCCCCGTCCAGCGCGGGTTCGGGCAGCCGGTCAGTCTCCTCGCGAATCAAACACAAGCTGTCTGCCGGGTCGGTAACCATATGTCCACACCCAAACTCACTCTGATAAAGCAGCTTCAGTATATCCGAAACCTGAGACAGCGGATACTTTTTATATTGCGCGAGAATCATGTCTTTTGTCGCGCGGCCGGTTGTGTTGCTCAAGCGTTTGCCCTTTCTGCGTTGCGCCAGCAGCCTTTTCGGCTTAGTTAAGGTATTTTTATCACTGACCCTAAACTTTCAGTTTGAACTTGTCAATCAAGTGTGCAAGCATGGCCGCTTGTTCACGCAGCTCCTGGGCGGTCGCCGCACTTTGCTCAGCGGCGGCGCTGTTTTGCTGTACGACAATGGCGACCTGCTCGATCCCGGCATTAATTTGCGCAACACTTGTTGTCTGCGACTGCGATACATCCGCTATTTCTTCGATGATCACATTGCTTTCGCCTATACCCAAAACAATTTCAGCCAGGCTTTCGGCAGTGTCTTTGGCAATCAGCGCACCCTGCTCGGCTTTTTCCATCGAATTGGAGATGAGCGCACCGGTGTCTTTGGCGGCTTCAGCGCTCTTGGCAGCCAAAGCACGCACTTCATCGGCCACAACCGCGAACCCTTTGCCGTGCTGGCCGGCCCGCGCGGCCTCGACCGCGGCGTTGAGCGCCAGTATGTTGGTTTGGAAAGCAATGTCGTCAATCACTTTGATCACTTTGCCGATACTCTGGCTGGCCTGGCTGATTTCGCCCACTGCACCGACCATTTCGTCCATCTGCCTGCTGCCTTTTTCCGCGTTGCCTTTGATGATAAAAGCAAGCTCGGCAGCCCGGCCCGCCATCTGCGCGTTGTTTTTTGTTTTCTCAGAGATTTCCACCGCTGAGGCCGAAAGCTGCTGGATGGTGGCGGCCTGTTCGGTCGAGCCTTGTGCCAGCGTCTGCGCGCCGTCCGCAATCTGACTTGAGCCCTCCGATACCCGCCCGGAAGCGTCATTGATATCGGCGAACATCTCACTTAAGTGGTCGACCATTTCTTTGAGCGAGGTACCCATAACATCCTTCTCACCCAATGGTTTGACGGCGACGGCCAGGTTGCCGCCCGCGACCTCCTCCAGCTTTTCGGTCACCTCCAACAGATGGTCGACGAGTATGGCGGTCGCGCCCATTACCTGACCGATCTCGTCTTCTGATTGCGCGTAGTGCAAAATCTCCGCGCGCTCCTCTTCGCTCAGCGAGATATCGCCGATGTTCCCCGCCCTTGCTATAAAGGCATTGAGCGGAATGAGGGGCGCCGCCATCGACTTCCCGATCTTTCGGCTCACCAAAACCACAATGGCCACAACAACGATAAAGATAACCGCGAATCTGGTCAGTGATGCGTAAACGTCAGCCATAACCTCATTTCTCGGCGCAAAAATAAACAGGGAATATCCGTTCACCAGCCCGGCTTGCGCCGATGTGAAATTGGCGCCGCCCAAGCGGATATCAAATGCCTGGTTTTGGCTTTCGCGCGCAAGGCTAAATAAGGTGGCCTGTTCACCGGCTGTGAGCATTTGGGCCAGGGCGCCGGCGCCGATCAGCCTGCCGGCGCTGTCTGCCATAATCGCGCCGCCTGTCTGATATAGCTGTACCCCGTCCACAATCGCTTGGATTTGGCTGTCCCCTAAACCCTCGAGGATGGCGTTGTCAATCGTGTTTGATTCTTCCCGAAGCCGGTAGCGGACGTACAGCCTTGCATTGTTGTCAATTTCTTCGATGATGCGGGTTTGCATATATGCGCAGGCGCTGCCGCCAACAAGCACGACAGCGGCCGCGACCACAAATGATATCTTGGCGGACATCTTTTTGAATGCGAACAGCTTTTTCATCCCGGACACCTCTTTTTTCATATACACAGTTATGCCTTTATGTTGTTTTTAAACCACCATGGTTACCTACAAAATATTAACACAGCGGCACCTATAAATCAAGGGCAAAGCTATTTGCGCAACAAATCTGAGATTATCGACAGTATGGTGTGGGCGCACAAAAATGTCCGGGTCGCGTTTAAGAGAGTTTTGCGGTTTTCCAGGGTGTGTTGACACAAATGGGAATGCACGGATTTTGGGTGAATTTTCGAGCATTTCAAGGCGGAGGAGGAAGGAATACTATATGTATTCCGCTGAGACTCTTCGCTGTATGGGCGCTCATCGTCAGTACTTTGTAACGACAACGAAGTAAGGCTCAAAAT